>ENA-UEPH01000049-UEPH01000049.1-human-gut-metagenome-genome-assembly--contig:-NODE-49-length-128733-cov-14.593202_pt1 | contig 128733 bp, 113 predicted proteins | sample MGYA00242891_ERZ507898 | MGnify/ENA primary metagenome ERZ507898 (study PRJEB26167, sample SAMN06115411) | human gut metagenome | host: Homo sapiens | place: China:Guizhou | collected 2014-10-15...
GGGCGTAGCTCATCTGGTAGAGCGCGACCTTGCCAAGGTCGAGGTAGCGAGTTCGAGCCTCGTCGCCCGCTCCAAAAACAGAGAAAACGGCGAACCTCGCCGTTTTCTCTTATCCGGTGACATAGCCAAGTGGTAAGGCAAGGGTCTGCAAAACCCTCATTCCCCAGTTCAAATCTGGGTGTCACCTCCATTTGAACGAAACGGTATAGATGCGTCTGGCGAAAAGTCAGGCGCATCAACCGTTTCCGTTCATAAGGAAGTATTTTCTTATGAGAGATTGGTCGTAACCTCTGTTATGGAGGCTGCGGCCTTTTCTCTTTCTATGGTAGATCACGGCCTTGACGATTCTGCGATACTCCGCCTGAACGGGAATGATAATCCTGTTTGCAGCGGCCAGCGCATTGACCGTAAGCATCCCCAACGAGGGCTGACAGTCAATCAGGATATGGGAATATTGTCCCTTCAGTGTGTCCAGATATTGCTGTAAAACCGTTTCACGGCTCATGGCGTTTACCAGAGAAACCTCCATACCGGAAAGCTGAATATCCGCAGGCATCAGGTCAACGCCTTCTGCATGATGCAGAATACCTTCTCCGGGGCGTATAGGCTGATCCATCAGAATTTTGCCCATTGCATCCGATAGTGTAAATGGCAGCTTGTCTGGTTGCGGATTTCCCAAGCTGATTGTCAGGCTTCCTTGCGGGTCCCCGTCGATCAGAAGCACTTTCTTTCCGGCCTGTGCCAGACCTATTCCCAAGTTCGCACAGGTTGTTGTTTTGCCAACGCCGCCTTTCTGGTTGGCGATGGCGATGATTTGCGTGTTCAAATAAACCTCCTCCTTCTACAAAAAATATCCCTATTCCGAAAAATAGGGATGAAAAAAGCCGCTTACTCAAATAAATGAATAAACGGCTATGTAAGAAATATTCGATTGTAAGTAAAGTTTTATATCACTGCAAAATAACGAAGTGCATCTTTGATTGCTTCTACCTTCTCCGCTGTCGGATGCTTCCTCGGCTGTTTCAATTCTTCTACCGCATTAGGAGCATCATACATTGGCAAGCCTAAATCTCTCTTTACCTCTGCGATATATGCGGTATGTACTTTGAAGCCGTATTTAGCTTCTATGTACTCCTTTATCATTTTGTAGGTCACTCGTTCCTTGGGCTTGTATTCTTCGGCTCTTTTAGCAATATTATCAAGCGGAACTTTTCCCTCACCCTCACCAAACTCAACTTTTACGTTGATATGTCCGTCTGGCTTTTTGTGGGAAAGCAGTACTACCGTCTCCACATGGCGAGTGCGGGGGAAGAGATCCACGGCCACGGCACGGCGGGTGAGGTAGCCCATCTCGGCAAAGCGCTTCACATCCCGGCCCAGCGTGCCGGGGTCGCAGGAGACATACACCACCCGCCGGGGAGCCATGGCGGCGATGGAGGCGATGACCTCCGGGACCAGTCCCTTCCGGGGCGGGTCCACGCAGATGACATCCGGCCGCAGCTGCCGCCGGGTCAACTCCGCCGCCACATCGGCGGCGTCTCCTTCCAGAAACTCCACGTTCTCCACACCGTTGCGCCGGGCGCTGGCCCGTGCGTCCCGGATGGCCTCCGGCACGATCTCGCCGCCGATGACATGGCGGGCTTGCCGGGCCAGCACCTGCGTGATGGTGCCTGCGCCGCAGTACAGATCCACCGCCAGCTCCGTACCAGTGAGACCGGCGAACTCCAGCGCCTTGCCGTACAGCACCTCCGCTTGGGGGTGGTTCACCTGATAAAACGACGGCACCGACAGCCGGACCGTCCGACCGCACAGCACGTCCGTCAGGGCGTCCTCCCCCCAAAGGGTGCGGTAGCGATCCCCCAGAATGGCGTTGCCGGGGCGGGTATTGACCCCCAGCACCACGCCCACGGTCTGTGGTGCCGCCTGACGCAGCAGGGCCACCAGTTCCGTCTCGTAGGGGAGGCTTTCGCCGTTCACCAGCAGGCACACAAGGCTCTCACCCTTACAGTTGGTTCGCACATACAGGTGCCGCACCAGCCCCCGGCCGGTGGTCTCGTCGTATCCCGGCACATGATACTGCGCCAGATACTGCCGCAGGGCCGCCGCCAGTGCATCCGCCTGCGGCTTCTGGAGGAGGCAGTGCTCCACCTCCACCACTTGATGGCTGCGGGCCCGATAAAAGCCCACCCTGCCGTCGGCGGACACCGGGTACTGGCTCTTATTCCGGTAGCGCAGGGGCTGTGCGGCGCCCAAGATTTCCTCCACGGTCACGTCGCTGCCGCCCAATCGGGTCAGGGCATCCTGAACCCGCTGGCGCTTGGCCCACAGCTCCTCGGCGTAGTCCAGATGGCGGAAGTCGCAGCCGCCGCAGCGGCCATAGTAGGGACAGTCCGGCTCCTGCCGGTGGGGGGAGGTGCTATGGCGCAGGACCGGCTTGCCGAAGGCCACGTTTTTCAGCACCTTCATCACCAGAATGTCGCAGTCCTCGCCCCAGACGGCGTCGTGGACGAACACCACCTGCCCGTCGATGCGGGCCACGCCCAGCCCCTCGCTGGAGTAGCCCTCGATGGTACTGCGGTATATATGATTTTTCTCCAATGCGGGCATAGCGGCCCTCCTTTGATATGGGGATTTTCTTCTTATTTCCGACGGGTGACTTGGCGACTCCTTGCGAGATTGAGTGCCCATGGGCATTACGGATTCCCACGGCCAGCTTGTGAACCGGCCGTGGGAATCATGCATTCAGAGAAGATACCGTGGTGCAGGGGCCATGCGGCTCAGCAGAGGCCATCGGCAGGGCGGTCAGGTCTCAGCGGTGACCATCCGGCAGCACCGGCTGGCCCAGACACCAAGCTCCCCGTCTGCATGGACACTGCCTCCTATCCGGCCACCGGTGGGCCGTTAAAACTCAAACTTCTCGATCAGCTTACGCAGCGACTCGGCAAAGGCGGCCAGTGTCTTGTTGTCCCGGCCCTTGCTGCGGCGAATGAGGCCCAGCAGGGCATCGCCCAGCTGCACCAGCCGCTGATAGGCCGCCGTGGTGCGGGGTGCGCCCTCGAAAGCGGGCTTCTTCCGCTCCGGCAGGTAGCCTGCCTCCAGCTGGCGGCAGGTCAGCAGGTCATAGGACTCCGTATACTGCGGTGCATGGGCGGCAAAGCCCAGCTGTGTCACTGTTAGGGCAAACACCGGCGCCACCTCCCGGTCGCCGTGGACCACGAAAACGTGCTGGGGCTTGGGCTCCTTGAACTGGCTGATCCAATTCACCAGATGGTCGTGGTCGGCGTGGGAGCTGAGGCCCTGGAAATTCACCACCTTGGCCCGGACGGCTACCTCCTCACCGAACAGCTTCACACTGGGAGCGCCGTCCAGCAGGGTACGGCCCAGCGTACCGGGAGACTGGAAGCCCACGAACACGATGCTGCTCTCCGGCCGCCACAGGTTATACTTCAGGTGGTGCCGGATGCGGCCTGCGTCGCACATACCGGAGGCGGACAGGATCACCTTGGGGGTGCGGTCCATATTCAGCAGCTTGGACTCCTCCACCGTCTCCGTCAAGTGCAGGCCGGGGAAGCTGAACATATGGGTGCCGTCCTGCACCAGCGCCAGCGCCTCCTCGTCCAGATAGCCCCGCAGGTCGCCGCAGAAGATGGTGGTGGCCCGCTTGGCCAGAGGACTGTCCACATACACCGGGAAGTCCTTCACGGACTTCACCAGATTCTTATCCTTGATCTCCCGGATAAAGTACAGCAGCTCCTGGGTGCGGCCCACGGCGAAGGCGGGGATCACCACGTTGCCGCCCCGGCCCAGTGTCTCGTCGATGATCTGGGCCAGCTCATCGGTATAGCTCCACACCTCCGTGTGGTTGCGGTTGCCGTAGGTACTCTCCATCACCACATAGTCTGCCCCGGTGAAGAACTGGGGGTTCCGGATGATGGGCTGATCCACGTTGCCGATATCGCCGGAAAAGACGATGGTCCTCGTCTCGCCGCCCTCGGTGAGGGTCAGGCGGATGCTGGCAGAGCCCAGCAGGTGGCCGGCATCGATGAACACGGCGTCTACACCGTCGCAGATGTGGATCTGTTGGCCGTACTCGCAGGTATCCATGAATTCCCGCACCCGCATGGCATCCTCTACCGTGTACAGCGGCTCCTCCATGGGGCGGCCCGCCCGCTGGTTCTTGCGGTTTTTATACTCAGCGTCGCTCTCCTGAATGTGGGCGGAGTCCTGAAGCATGATATCCAGCAGGTCCGCCGTCAGGCGAGTGGTGAGGATACGGCCCTGAAAGCCCTGCTTGATCAGCAGAGGGATACGGCCGGAATGATCGATATGGGCGTGAGTCACCAGCACATAGTCGATCTGGCCCGGATGGAAGGGCAGGCTGGCGTTATCGATCTCGTCCCGGCCCTGCTGCAGGCCGCAGTCAATGAGGATGTGCTTGCCGCCCACCTCCAGACAATGGCAGCTGCCGGTGACACATTGATCTGCTCCGTAAAAGCTCAGTTTCATGGCGTTGTTCCTTTCTTGTCCTTTCTTGCGGGCCGAAGCCCGGTTTTGTGTTTCCTCCGACGGGTCGTTCTATCTTGCTCTATTTTGTCTGTGTTTTATCCGGTTCACGGCGGCCCATGAGGTTCTGTCCTACCGTCCGGATGCCGTGTCCGGCGGATCGTAGGCCCTGCCCCGCCGCCTTCATCAGCTCATCCTTCACGTCGATGGCCAGCCGCCCGAATATCTCTGTCAGGATCTGCTTCTTTCTTTCGTCGGCTCCGGCATACTCCTTCCACAGGGCCGCCCAGCCGGAGAACCCGCCCTTACGCAGATCCTCGAAGGTCTTGGCACGGCCACCCATGGAGAGGATGCTGTACAGGGCGTCGCAGAAGGCTTCCCGGTCCTCCTGAGACACGGAGTCCAGCCACTCCCGCAGCACGTCGTCGGACATCTGCCCCAGCTGGGAGCGCTGGCCCAGATGCACAAACCGGTTCCCCATCACCTGCCACGACAGTGCCTCATGCTGCATGGCGGCGTGGCTGGTGCTGTCAATGACGTCGTAGTCCTCGGCGTGAACCAGCAGCACCCCCACGATGGAGGATTCCGGGATATAAGTGTGGAGCCGATCCTCCACCCGCCGGTAGGCGGGGGTATCCAGCAGGTCGGCGTGGAAGCCCGGCCCGTCGTTGTTATAGGCCGCCAACAGGCGCTTGCCCTGAAGCTTCTCCGGCAGATGGACCGCCGCCCACGCCGCCAGATTCCCGCCCTTGGAGTGGCCCCCGATGCGGTAGGGACGGTGCTTGCAGGCCCGGATCACCTCCTGAGCGTACTCCGTGGCACGGACCTGCGCCGGCACCGTCTCCAGATAGCTCATGTTGAAGTTCTCCTTCCAGCCCACCAGACTGGTATCCGTCCCCCGATAGGCGATGAACACGCTGCCGTCCGGCAGCAGGAAGGACACGGCGGCAAACTGCATCTGCTTCGCCTCGTCATTGCGGCTCTCAAAGGCGAACAGCCGGGTATCCCGGAACCGCTCCGTCTCCGCCGCCGCCCGCATCACCGGGATATAGTCCAGCGACGACAAGCCCAGCTGTTCATCCGCCGCCGTCAGCCGGGCGCATACGTCCCCAATGAGCATGGCGTCCTTGGGGTTCTTGCTCCACAGGCGGTCGATCTTCCGAAGGTTGATGTAGGCGATGATGCACAGCACCAGATTGTCCACCTCATTGAAGGGGTCCTGCTGCAACGTCAGATCTCCTCTCCACTGGAGATAGTCGAAAACCGTATATTCGTTCTTTCCGGCCATAGCTTCCCTCCTGCCCGTATAATGGTACAGGGTAAAGTATACCACACTCCCTCTCCCGGTGCAAGCAAAAGGATGCCTTGCCTTTTTCCGGCAGCGGGAGTATAATGCGTCGTATCATATATGTTTCTGTGAGGAAGCTATGTATCGTGATATGACCCGTGGCAGCATCACACGGGGGCTGCTGCTGTTTGCCCTGCCCATGGCAGCGGAGGACCCGTGTGGCGCTGGCCTATGCGCTGGCGGGGCCGGTGGGCGTCAACGGCATCTGGGCCGCTATCCCTATCGGCTGGTTTCTGGCGGACGCCGTGGGATACGGCTACTACTTCCTCCGGCGCAGAGCGCTGCTCCCTGGGGAGAGAGACGTCTGATTCGAGGAATCAAAAAGAGCGGTGCGTCACCTATGAACTGCACCCCATTTGCTGGACAGTATGGTATACTGTCCAACAAATGGGGTGTGTTTATATGCCAAAGGGAATACCACAGAATCAAATTAAAACTAAACGGCCTGAACCCTGTGCAGTACAGAATTCAGACCGTTCAGGCCGCTTAATTCTTGTTTTTGTCTAACTTTTGGGGGTCACTTCCGTGCGGGTGTGGCTCTTTTATTATTTTACTTCTTCAGGGCTTCTCACTACACGTCTTTAAGGGCCACTTTGAGAAAAACGCTTTTCTTCCGCTTCCCCGTCGTGCTTGTGTAGCTGCTTTTGCAGCACCGGGATCAGCTTGGCCATATCAATGGGCTTTGCCACATGATCGTCCATGCCTACCTCCAGCGCCCGTTGGCGGTCCTCGGCAAAGGCGTTGGCCGTGATGGCGATGATGGGGATATTGGCCCGCCACGGGTCCGTCAGCCGCCGGATCTTCCGGGTGGCCTCGTAGCCGTCCAACACCGGCATCTGCACATCCATGAGGATGGCGTCATACATCCCCGCCGGAGCCTTCTCCAGCATTTCCAGACAGTGGGCACCGTTTTCCGCCCGATCCACCAGCAGACCCTCCTCGCCCATGAGCTCAGTGGCGATCTCGGCGTTAAGGTCGTTGTCCTCTGCCAGCAGGATACGCCGCCCGGCAAGGCCGGTCTTATCCACCCGCTCTGCGGCACGCTTGGGCACGGCATCCTCCTGTCGGGCCAGACGGCAGGGGATGTAGACGGTGAAGGTGGAGCCCTCCCCCAGCTTGCTCTGGATATCGATGCTGCCGTTCATCAGATCCACCAGCTTCTTCACGATGCCCATGCCCAAGCCGGAGCCCGCCACGCCGCTGACGGTGCTGGAGCGCTCTCTGGCAAAGGCTTCAAAAATATGCTGCTGAAACTCTTCACTCATGCCAATGCCGTTGTCCGCCACGGATAGTTCCTGCACGCACCAGCCCTCTCGGTCGCTGGGCAGCTGGCGGATGGTACAGCGGATATGTCCGCCATCGCCGGTATATTTGATGGCGTTGCTCACCAGATTCAGGATCACCTCCAAAATGCGGGAGGTATCCATATACAGATAGGGATTGGGCGTATGCTTCTCCACTGTCATGGTCTGGTGCTTACGCTCCAGCTCCGGCTGCACCATGACGACACAGGACTCAAAGATGCTGCCGGCCTCCACCGCCGTCTCCTCCAGCGTCACCTTGCCGCTCTCGATGCGGGAGAGCTCCAGCACGTTGTCAATGATGGAGAGCATTTTCTCGCCGCTGACCTGAATGTTCTTCAGGTAGCCCTGCAGCCGCTCCGGCTCCTGCCGGTGCTTCTCCGCCAGATCAGCATAGCCGATGATGGCGTTCATGGGGGTACGGATATCGTGGGACATATTGAAGAGGAAGGTACTCTTAGCCTGATTAGCGGCATCGGCGGCTACCACGGCGTTCTGCAAAAGCACCTGCTGCCGGGCCTCCGCCATCCGCTGCCACCGCAGGTACAGGTAGATACTCATGCTCAGCAACGCTGCCACCATACCGCTGGTCAGAGCCACACTTACGGTGGTCTGACTACTTCTCTTCAAAAATTGATAGGTGGTGTTCATGGCGATCTCCACGCACAGAGCACCCATGACCTGGCCATTTTCATCCTTCACCGGGTAGCAGGCCGTGAAAATGGGACCCCACGTGGTATCCACTACATCACGAGAATACACGGGCTCTCCAGACAGCGCCGTCTGGATATAGGGGGCCATCTCCTCCTCGATGCGGGTGCCGGGGTAGGCAAAGTCCTCCGCCCCCAGATCCAGACCGTCGATGAGGTAGACAGGCTGCCCGTCCTCCCCCAGCTTGGCGGTGTAGAGATACCGGGTGGAGTTCAGGGTCCGCAGCTGATTGAGGGTCTTTTGCAGTTCCAGATAGCGAGGCGAGGTCATGTCGCTCCAGATGGCGGGGTCGTCAAAATCCTCCCGTGTGAACTCGTCGGACACCAGCCGGTGGATGGCATCGGCGCAGGTGGTATCACGGGTCAGCGCCGCCTCCAGCATATTGCGGCTGAAATTCTGATACAGCACATAGGTATACACCGAGATCAGCAGCAGGACCATCAGGAGCAGGAGGCCCACGGTGGCCCCCAGCTGCCGGAATTTCTTCGTCATAATACCGCCCTCATAGTTCCGCTTGCTTGCTTGCTTGCTTGCTTGCTTGCTTGCTTGCTTGCTTGCTTGGAAAGTTTAGCTTGCCTCTCCATGGCCTGTCAACCTCCATCGGCATACCGCTGCCCCTTTGACAAAAAGGGAGACTTATGCAGAAAAACAGCATAAGTCTCCACCCGAAATGACACTCACTGCACTTTTGCTTATGATACCACGTATCCCCATGGAGTGCAAGGAAAAAATGTAATTTCGCCCCATGTTTCTGCGGTAGCTCCGGCCATAAAAAAGGCGGCTTACGCCGCCTTTTTTCGTCTTTTATTCATAGTCCCACAGCAGGAACATGGGCTTGATGGCCACTACCTCGTCGTACTCCTCCTGCTCTACCTGCACGGAGGCGTTCAGGGCCTTCAGATCCTTTTTCATGACGTTCAGGGCCTCCTCAACGCTCTGGGCACGGCCCTCCCGCAGCACCCGGATCATCCGCTGCAGCACCACAGGGTGGGCGTACCGGGCCGGCACCGGGAAGTCCTCCGGCAGCAGGGCAGCCACGTCGGAGATGGAGCGCTCCCACTCCTGGGCGATGGCTTTCTTGTTGTTCTTGGCGGTAGGCAGCACATGGGCGCCGGAAAAGAAGAAGATGGCCGCCAGACCGAACAGGGCGAAATACACGCCCACATTCTCGCCACGAATCAGGGCCAGAATGCCGTACACCACGGCGGCGATGCCCGCTACGATGATGGCCAGCGCCACCCAGCGATAGGCGGGATTGCTGCGGTCATTGACCCGCTTGGCCTTAGCCGCCGTGGACAGCTTCGCCGTCTGCTCCGGGTACTCCTCCAGCAGCTGCTGGGCCTGCTCCAGTGTCTCCCGGGCGGCCTGCGCCTGCGGCGTCAGCTGCTTGAGATAGCGCTTGGCCTCCCGCTCGGCCTTCTCCCGCAGACGGCGCTCCGCCTCCACACTGTGGCGGGGGATATCCGGGCAGACCCGTGCCATGTGGGCCAGCAGAAGGTCCACGTCCTCCTCGTGCTTGAAGTTGCACTGCTTCTGGCTGCCATCGTCCAACTCTACCACCAGATAGGGGATGGAGCCGAAGGCCCCCTTGCCGGTGAAGCCGCCCTTGCTCATGGCCACCCGCTTAAAGACACGGCGCACGGACTCCAGTGCCACATAGTACCGCCGGTCGATGAAGAAGCTGTTGAGATACAGTGCCTGCTCCCCCACGCCGCAGGGGCCGTAGCGCTTGCAGGACTTCTTGTCTGCCTTCAGCACCTCCGGCGGCAGAGTGGTGTTGCCCAGTTTCACAGGTGTAAACATCGTGTGTCCCTCCAAAGTGCGAAAAGCAGTGGGAGAGCGTGCCCCCCCACTGCTTTGCATGAAAAGTTACTTGCCCAGCGTCTCATAGTGAGGCTGCGTATGGCGCTTTTTGATGGTATACAGGAAGATACCCAAGAACAGCGCTGCCACAGCGATACCAACGGGATACGCCACAGCGGTATTGTAGATGATGGTGCCGTCAGCGGCCTTGTGGTTGATAAGCTGGCCCAAGCACTCGTTGCCCAGCAAGAAGTAGGTGGCGGACACGGCGCTCATGAAGGTAGCGGGGACAGCCGTCAGCCAGTAGTTCTTCTTGTCGTAGAACAGATACATGGAGGCAGCCCACAGCACGATCATCGCCAAAGTCTGGTTGGTCCAGCTGAAGTAACGCCAGATGATGGTGTAGTCGATGGCGCCCAGAGCATTACCCACACCCAAAATAGCGCCGACACCCAGCACGGGTACACACAGCAGCAGACGGTTCTTCCACTTCTTCTGGTCCAGCTTGAACCAGTCGGCCAGCACCAGACGGGCGCTGCGGAAGGCCGTATCGCCAGAGGTGATGGGGCAGGCGATCACGCCCAGCATGGCCAGAGCCACGCCGACCTTACCCATGGTCTTGACACACACATCGTAGATGGCGGCAGACTGACCGTTGGCCAGAATCTCGGCCAGACCGGTATTCAGGCCACCGGTGACCTCATACAGGGCGCAGCCGGCAGCGGCCCACACCAGAGCGATGATGCCCTCGGAAACCATGGCGCCGTAGAACACGAAGTGACCCTGCTTCTCGCTCTTCATGCAGCGAGCCATCAGGGGGCTCTGGGTGGAATGGAAGCCGGAGATAGCACCGCAGGCCACGGTGATGAACATGAAGCTCCACACGGGCGTTCCCTTGGGATGCATGGAGCGGAAGTTGTCCCACAGCTCAGGAATGGTATACTCAGGCTTGACAAAGATACCGATGATCACGCCCGCTGCCATAACGATCAGGCAGATACCAAACACGGGATAAATCTTGCCGATGATCTTGTCGATGGACAGGAAGGTGGCGATGAAGTAATAGACCAGCACGATGATCAGCCAGAACAGCGTGGTGGTGACGATACCGTTGGAGCCGCCGTTCTTGAACAGGGTGACGATCAGGCCGGCAGGGCCAACAGCAAACACCGTACCCACCATAATCAGCAGCACCACGCTGAACACACGCATGACGTTTTTCATGAAGCCGCCCAGATAGATGCCGGAGATCTCGGAGATGGAGGCACCGTTGTTGCGCTCGCTCATCATACCGGAGAAATAGTCGTGGACGCCGCCAGCGAAGATGGTGCCGAAGGTGATCCACAGGAACACGATGGGGCCCCACAGAGCACCCTGCAAAGCGCCGAAGATGGGACCGAGGCCCGCAATGTTCAGCAGCTGGATCATGAACAGCTTCCACTGGGGCAGGACTACATAGTCCACGCCGTCGTTGATCTTTACGGCAGGCGTTTCACGGTCGTCGGGGCCGAAGGTGTTCTCTACGACCTTGCCGTACAGGAAGTAGCCGCCGATCAGCAAAGCAAGACAGATCAGAAAACTAATCATATTGTCTCCTCCTTACACAATGACACAAAAGGTTTTCCCGGCTGCAGTCCGGGTGCGGCACGGGGGAACTCCCGCTCCGCAGGTACATTTTTCGCACAAATATAACGGCCATTACTGACAGAAAACGTTTCCGCCTCCGTCATACGACATTATCATATCTCTTTTGTGAAAAAAGTCAACAATCAGAATCGACAAAAACATCACAAAAATTTTTTGCAATTTTCACAGAAAATTCACGTTTTGCTTATTACCGGTAACGATACCGAAAACTCAGAAATCACTGTTTTCCTCGAAATATGGTACTTTTTGGCTACCTTGGTTTTCCCTGACACGTTATTTCGTTTCGTTGAATGAAATTATTTAAATTCCGTCATATGCTCTGCCGTTCGGAATAGCCGACGTCTGTTCGCAGATTTTTCGGGGATATGCCGGGATGCAGAGGGGCCTCCGGATGGTACAACTCTTGCTCCCATCAGGGGTCTTTTCGTTGTGTGCTTCTGTTCAGCAAGGCTGAAAGTATGATAACAATTTGAAATATATGCATTGAATTATACGGTTTGTTGTCACCGTACGACAACTCATGCAAAGGTATTACGGATTCCCACGGTCGGTCTGCGGACTGGTCGTGGGAATGACAGTGCTATATTTATGTTGATAGCCTTCAGCAGCCTATGATGCTTTTCGCTTTTGTTGTCTCCTGCGGGTAACTTCGATGGGAACGTGCCTCCGGCGGCCCGCTTTTCCCAGCAGCCGGAAAAGTAGGCTATCGGAGACAAGGGAAAAATCTTCTGAACAAAACAGCCTCCCCGCAGCAAAAGAGGGACACGCCCGCAGGGCGTGTCCCTCTTTTGTCCCTTCCATCGAGATCTTCTATCCAATATTCCGCCTATCAGTGCCGGGACACACGGTCCCAGTTCTCCGGATCCTCGTACAGCAGCTCAATGTCCTCCATATACTCCGAATCCAGTGGGTTGTCCAGCGCCGCCCGAGCCTCGTACTGCTCCAGCATCCGCCGGGACTTCTCCGGCGGCTGAACCGTACCGGCGCCGGCGATGCAGCCGCCAGGGCAGGCCATGCCCTCCAGCAGATAGCCGTCGTATTTGCCGGACCGGGCCACCCGCAGCATCTGGCGGCAGGCCCGCAAGCCCGCGGCGTACACCGTCTTGACCTCCCGATCCGGATTCTTGGTCTGGATCACCTTCTCCACGGCCTTAGCCACGCCGCCGGAGGCAGCAAAGCCCACGCCGGGAGCCGACGCCTTATAGTGAGCCTCCGTATCAGGGATTTGGGAGAAGTCGATATCCTTGGCGGCGAACATTCCCCGCAGCTCCTCAAAGGTCAGCACGAAGTCCACCTCGCTGCGGACACTGCGGCGGCTGGCCTCCAGCTTCTTGGCGGCGCAGGGGCCAATAAAGGCGATCTTGCAGTCGGGGTGCTTCCGCTTCTGGAGTCGGGCCGTCAGCACCATGGGGGTCATGGTCATGGAGATGTACGGCGCAAAGCCGGGGAACTCCTTCTTGGCCATGACGGACCATGCCGGGCAGCAGGAGGTTGCCATAAAGGGCTGTCTGGCGGGGACGTGCTCCATGAACTCCTCCGCCTCCTCCACGGCGCAGAGGTCGGCGCCCACCGCCACCTCCTCCAGTCCTTCGAAGCCCAGCTGCTTCATGGCGGTGAGGATCTGGCCGGGGGTGACCTTTTCACCAAACTGGCCCCAGAAGGCCGGGGCGATGATGGCGATGACCTTCTCCCCCTTCTTGATGGCGTGGATCAGCTGGAAGATCTGGCCCTTGTCCACAATGGCGCCGAAGGGGCAGTTCACCAGGCACTGGCCGCAGTTGACGCACTTATCGTAGTCGATGTCCGCCCGGCCGTACTGGTCCTTGCCGATGGCGTTCATGCCGCAGGCCTCCTGACAGGGCCGCAGGAACTTGATGATGGCCTGATAGGAGCAGGCCTCCTTGCACCGGCCGCACTTGATGCATTTGGTCTGATCGATGCGGGCCCGGCCATGCTCCAGCTCGATGGCGCCCTTGGGGCAGGACTGATAGCAGTGCTTGGCCAAGCACCCCTGACAGGCCTGCGTCACCTCGTAGTGGGTGTCCGGGCAGGCGTGACAGGCGTACTTAATGATGTTGATCAGCGGTGGATCGTAGTATTTTTCGGAGATGGCACTAGCCTCCACGCCGTCGGAGATCATGTTCTCCTCCGTCACATCCCGCAGCGGCAGACCCATGGCCAGCCGGATGCGCTCACCAACGATGGCCCGCTCCAGAAAAATGGATTCCCGATAGGTCCCCACCTCACCGGGGATGATCTCATAGGGCAGCTTCTCCATGCGGGAGCAGTAGTCCCCACCCTCATAAGCCAGCTTTGCCACAGCAGCAAAGACCTGCTTACGCAGCGCCTCCACGTTGCAGTACAAATTTCTCATGTGTTCCCTCGCTAAGTTCCCGTTAAGTTCCAAATGCATCATGCTCTGCCGACAGCCCGGCACTTTTCACGCATATTATAGCAGATGTCCTCCATTCTTGGCAATAGAGGATTCCGTTTTATTATTAAAATAATAAATAATCATTGCAGCCTGAATATCCCCTCTTGACGGCCCTGCTGCCAGCGTGGTAAGCTAATCCATACCAAGGATACAGAAAAATTCTCCCCTATGGAGGTGCCGCTATGGACATTCGGGAATATACCTCCCCCACCCTGCCGGTGGCTCAATTCGTGGAGCGGTATGTGGATACCGACCACTATGATGCCGGGTGCCGGGGGTGTGATAACTACGGGCAGGTGTGGGTATGTCCCCCCTATGATTTCTCCGTCTCCGGCTACTGGAGCGGATTCCGGGAGGTGTGCCTGCGGGGTGTACAGCTCCGGTTCTCCCCGGAGGAGCAAGCCCGCAGCTATCATCCGGAGGATCTGGCTGAGCGACTACGGCAGCTGTTCTCCCGGACGGCCCGGCAGATGATCCTCCGGCTGCGGGAGGAGTATCCCCGGTCGGATATCCTCACCGTGGGCGGGTGCCATCTGTGCGAGCACTGCACCCGGCCGGAGGGCCGGCCCTGCCGGTATCCGGAGGGCATCGGCTATACGCTGGAGTCTTTGGGCTGCGACGTGTCCACTGCGGCGGAGCAGCTGCTGGGCTGGCCGCTTCTGTGGAGCCGGAAGGGATGCCTGCCGGAGTATATGGCACTGGTCTGCGGCGTGCTGATACGGTGAGAGACGGTCTTGCCATGATCGCCGCCGAGGGTAAAAATAAAGTCCGGAAACGGCTGGTTTCCGGACTTTATTTATATAATACAGAAGAAACTCAAACCAGGAACTTCGCCAGTCCCAGCACCAGCGGCATAGTGATCATGGACAGCAGCGTCTGCACCGCCACCAGCGACGGCGCCAGAGACACATCCTTGTCGAACTTGGCGGCGAACATCCCCAGCAGCGCCGCCGGAGGCGTACTGGCCGCAATGACCACCGCCAGCGTCACGCCGGAGTCCAGCCGCATCAGCATACACACCCCCAGTGCCAGCAGCGGCAAAATCAGCAGCCGCAGTGCCGCCGACACCCAGAAGCTGGCCCCGTGCAGCGCCCGGCGGAAATCCGCCTGAGACAGCTGGTAGCCAATGACCACCATGGGCAGGGGCGTATTCATGTCAGAGAGATATGTAATGGGGGACAGAATGATCTCCGGCAGAGTGATCTGCAGCAGGTACAGCACCATGGCGATAGCCACGCCGATCACACCGGGATTCATCAGCAGCGTGCGCCATGAGAACGCCATCTTGCCGCCCTTCACCAGCTGGATGCCCAGCGTCCAAGTCAGGACGGTGAACACCAGCAGATAGGCCGAGCCGTAGAACACACCCAGCGAACCCAGGATAGCCGTCTGCAGCGGCACTGCCATAAAGCCGCAGTTGGAGAAAATGGCGGAAAACCGGAAGAAGCTCTTTCGCATGGGATCCCGGTCCCGGACGACCAGCTCACTGACCAGAATATTGATGCCGTGGATCACCAGCGCCGCCAGCAGCGCTACCCAGAAATTGTGGAAGGTCTCCGTCTCCAGCGGCCGCTGGAACACCACGATGAGGATACAGGGGGACACCACATACATCAGCAGATTGGACATGGACACCGCACCCTTGTGGGTGATGAGGTGCAGCTTCCCCAGCACGAAGCCCGTGCCGATCATGAGGAACAGGATCAGCACCTGTGTGCCTACCGAGAGAAATGATTCGATCATACCGGATTCCTTCCCGCCCACAGAGGGCTGCGTACACACACAGCCGGGACAGACGGCTTGCGCCGTCTGTCCCGGTGGGTCACGCTGTGATTTTTTCTATCTGTATTTTAGTCCTTGTTGTAGCTGTGCGCCAGCGCCACATAGGTCTCATAGCGGGCATCCGCCTCCACCTGAGCCTCGGCAAAGAGCTTGGCCGCCGTCTCCGGATACTTGATCTTCAGGCCGGCATAGCGGACCTCGCCGTTGAAGAACTCCTCCACAGGCACAGAGGGCTTCTTATAGTCCAGAGAGAAGGGCTTTTCGGTCTTGTTGGGATCGTAGCGGTACAGGGGCCACAGGCCGCAGTCCACAGCCTTCTTCATTTCGGCCTGCACGTTGTTCATGCCGGCCTTGATGCCGTGGTTGATGCAGGGGGCGTAGGCGATGACGATGGAGGGACCCTTGTGGGCCACAGCCTCGGTGACGGCCTTCATCAGCTGAGCGGGATTGGCGCCCATGGCTACGGATGCCACATACACGTTGGGATAGGTCATCATCAGACGGCCCAGATCCTTCTTGGCGGTCTTTTTGCCGCCGTCAGCAAACTTAGCGGAGGCGCCCACAGGCGTGGCCTTGGAGGACTGGCCGCCGGTGTTGGAGTACACCTCGGTATCCACCACAAAGACGTTGATGTCCTCGCCGGAGGCCATGACGTGATCCAGACCACCATAGCCGATGTCGTAGGCCCAGCCATCGCCGCCGAAAAGCCATACCACCTTCTTGCCCAGCTGATCCTTGTTCTTCAGCAGCTTCTCGGCCAGCTCGGCAGCCTCACCGGTGAGGGAGGCGGACTCCAGAGCCGCCGTCAGCTTGCGGGCATCGGCATCGTTGGCATCCAGATCGTCGAAGGAGGACAGCCAAGCGTGGATGGCCGTCTCCAGCTCCGTGCCGGGGACCAGCGGCAGCAGCTGCTGAGCCACCTGCTTGACGTAGGCCCGGCGCTGCTTGGTAGCCAGCACCACACCCAGACCGTTCTCGGCCTGATCCTCGAACAGGGTGCCATAGAAGGCAGGGCCACGGCCCTCCTTGTTCTTGGTGTAGGGCAGGGACGGGAATGCACCGGCCCAAGCCAGAGAGCAGCCCACGCCGTTGACCCAGTAGGTCTTTTCGCCGTACAGCTGGGTGATAAGCTTGGCATAGGGGGTCTCGCCGCAGCCGGCGCAGGCGCCGGAGAACTCCACCAGCGGCTGGCTGAACTGGCTGCCCTTGAGGGTCTTGCGGTCGAACACACCGGGCTTGTCCTTCAGGGACAGGGCATAGTTCCAATTGGTTTCATCATACATAGTATCATCCACAGGCTGCATCGTCAAGGCCTTATCCTTGGAAAGGCAGGAAGCGGCGCAGCTGCCGCAGCCGGTGCAGTCCAGCGTGCTGACCTGCAGGCGGTACTGCAAGCCCTTGGCTCCCTTGGCGGGAACGGTGGTGAAGGCGGCGGGAGCCGCAGCGGCCTCCTCCTCGTCCACCAGATAGGCCCGGATGGCGGCATGGGGGCAGACAAAGGTACACTGGTTGCACTGCAGGCACTTGGTGCTGTCCCACTGGGGCAGGAAGGCGGCAATGCCACGCTTGTCGTACTTGGAGGTACCCAGCGGATAGGTGCCGTCCTGATAGGGCAGGAAGGCGGATACAGGCAGATCGTCGCCACGCTGACGGTTGCAGGGGACCACGATGTTCTTCACCACATCCGGCAGGCTCTCGTCCACGGTGCGGTCGTCGGCGGCATTCGCCCAGTCAGCGGGAACGTTGACCTTCACGGGGCTGTTGATACCGGCGTCCACGGCGGCCATGTTCATGTTGACCACCTTTTCGCCCTTCTTGGCGTAGGTCTTTTGCACGGCCTCCTTCATGTGGCGCACGGCGTCCTCCACCGGCATCACGCCGGAGAGCTTGAAGAAGGCGGCCTGCAGGATCATGTTGGCGTGGTTGCCCAGACCCAGCTCACGAGCCAGACGGTTGGCGTCCACGATGTAAAATTGCACGTTGTGGCGGGCGATGTACTGCTTGACGTCGCCGGGCAGCTTCTCCGTCAGCTCCTCCTCGGTCCAGGAGGTGTTCAGCAGGAAGGTGCCGCCGTCCTTGATCTCGTGGATCATGTCATAGCGGGTGATGTAGGACTGGGAGTGACAGGCCAGAAAATCCGCCGCCTTGATGAGATAGGTGGAGCGGATGGGACTCTTACTGAACCGCAGGTGGCTCTTGGTGATGCCGTAGGACTTCTTGGAGTCGTACTCGAAGTAGGCCTGCGTATACATACCGGCGTAGTCACCGATGATCTTAGCGGAGTTCTTGTTAGCGCCCACCGTACCATCGGAGCCCAGACCCCAGAACTTGCAGGACACGGTGTCGGCGGACTCGGTGATGAGAGGCTCATGGACATCCAGAGACAGATGGGTCACGTCGTCGTTGACACCGATGGTGAACAGGTGCTTGCCGCCTTCATCCTTCATGTTGTCGAACACGGCCTTCAGCTGGGCGGGTGTCACGTCCTTGGAGGCCAGACCATAGCGGCCGCCGTAGATCTCCGGAGCATCGGCACGGTTGGCAAAGGCGGCGCACACATCCAGATACACAGCACCGGCAATGGCACCCGGCTCCTTGGAGCGGTCCATGGCGGCGATCTTCTTCACCGTTCTGGGCAGGGCGTTCAGGAAATACTCCATGTCGAAGGGGCGGAACAGATGGATCTGCATCAGGCCCACCTTCTCTCCCTTGGCGCACAGATAGTCCACCACCTCACGGGCGCACTCGCAGGCGGAGCCCATCATCACCATGACACGGTCGGCATCCTTGGCGCCGTAGTAATTGAAAATGTGGTAGTCCCGACCGGTGATCTCGTTGATGCCCTGCATATACCCCTCCACCACGGCGGGGATGCTGTCATAGGCACCGTTGTTGGCCTCCTGAGACTGGTAGTAGACATCGGGGCCCTGCACGGTGGTACGCATCACCGGATGCTCCGGGTTCATGGCGATGGCGTGATAGTCCTCCAGCGCCTGACGGTCCAGCAGCTTCTCCACCTTGTCCAGATCGATGACCTCGATCTTCTGGATCTCGTGGCTGGTGCGGAAGCCGTCGTGGAAGTGGATGAAGGGTACACGGGTCTTAATGGTGGTCAGGTGGGCCACGGCGGCCAGATCCATGACCTCCTGCACGCTGCCGGTGGACATCATGGTGACGCCGGTGGTACGGCAGCTCATGACATCCTGATGGTCACCGAAGATGTTGTTGGCGTGCTGGGCCACGGAACGGGCCGCCACGTGGAACACGGCGGGCATCCGGTGACCGGCCATGATGTACAGGTTGGGGATCATCAGCAGCAGGCCCTGAGAGGAGGTGAAGGTGGTGGCCAGCGCACCGGCCTCCGCCACGCCGTGGAGGGCGCCGGCAGCGCCCGCCTCGGACTGCATCTCCACCAGCCGCACCGGCTGGCCGAACATATTCTTCTTACCGGCGGCAGACCACTCATCCACCTTCTCGCTCATGGGAGAGGAGGGGGTGATGGGGTAGATACCGGCTACGTCGGTGAAATGGTAGGCAACGGTGGCACAGGCCTCGTTACCGTCCATGGTTTTCATGACTTTCTTATCAGACATTACATTGCCTCCTAACGTATCCGTCGCCCGGCAGCAGCCGGTGCGGCATTTTTCTATCTGTCGGATGCTGAGTTACGCCTTGATGATAGCGCCCTCGTCGGCAGAGGCAGCCACCTTGGCATACAGCCGCAGATAGCCGTTGGGGATGTTCTTCTTGGGCAGCTTCAGCGTCTTGTAGCGCTCAGCGATCTCCTCGTCGGAGACGTGCAGCTCCAGAACGCCCTCATCCACGTCGATGAGGATCTCGTCGCCGTCGTGAACGATGGCCAGAGGACCGCCCTCGGCAGCCTCCGGGGAGATATGGCCCACGAAGCAGCCGTTATTGGTGCCGGAGAACCGGCCGTCGGTGATCAGGGCAGCGGACTTGCTCAGGCCCACGCCGTACATATACTTCATGGCCTTGAACATCTCACGCATACCGGGGCCGCCCTTGGGGCCTTCGTAGCGGATGACCACCACGTCGCCGGCCTGGATCTTGCCGCCCAGGATGGCCTCCTCGGCCTCCTCCTCGCTGTTGTAGCACTTGGCCTTACCCACAAAGCGGTGCATGGAGGGATCGATGGCACCGGGCTTGGACACGGCGGTACGGGGGCAGAGGTTGCCATGCAGCACGGCCACGCCGCCGGTCTTGGAGAAGGGCTCCTCCACCGTCTTGATGATGGTGGGATCCTCCGGGTACTCGTAGACGTAGCCGGCCAGATTCTCGGCCAGCGTCTTGCCGCTGACGGTCATGACGGAGGTATCCAGCAGGCCGCCCAGATGCTGCATGACACGGGGGATACCGCCGGCCCGGTAGAAGGCCTCCATCTCCGGCTTGGCAGCGGGATTGACCTTGGCGATCTGGGGCGTGGTCTTGGTGAGGGCCTCGAACTCCTCCAGCACGTTCATATCCAGCTCCGCCTCGTTGGCAATGGCGGGCAGATGCAGCACGGCGTTGGTGGAGCCGCAGATGGCCATGGTCACCTTGATGGCGTTGCGGATGGCCTCCTTGGTGAGGATCTGGCGGGCGGTGATGCCCTTCTTGCACAGCTCCACAATGGCACGGCCGGACTCGAAGGAGTGGCGCAGACGGCCGGCGTAAGCAGCGGGGATCAGAGCGCCGCCGGGCAGGGTCATGCCCAGTGCCTCGGACACGCAGCACATGGTGTTGGCGGTGCCAAGGAAGGAACAGGAGCCGCAGCCGGGACAGGCGGTGTTCTCCAGAGAGTTGTACTCGCACTCGGTGATCTTACCGGCCTTCAGCATACCCAGGGCCTCGGAGATGGAGGTCAGGTCGGACTTACGGCCGTCGAACTCGATGCCGCCCAGCATGGGACCGCCCACGCAGACAATGCAGGGGATATCCAGACGAGCCGCCGCCATCAGCATGGCAGGCACGATCTTATCGCAGGAGGCCAGCAGCACCAGACCGTCCAGCCGGTGGGCCTGTGCCATGATCTCCACGGAGTCGCAGATGATCTCACGGGAGGGCAGAATGTAGTGCATACCCTCATGGCCCTGTGCCACGCCATCGCAGGCAGCGATGGTGCCGAACTCCACAGCGGTGCCGCCGGCGGCATAGATGCCGTTTTTCACATACTCAGCCACCTTGTCCAGATTGTAGTGGCCGGGAACCAGCGTGTTCCAGGTGTTGGCAATGCCGATCAGGGGCTTGCCCTCCTTCAGTTCGCTGTCCGTGTAGCCCATGGACTTGAACAGGGAGCGGGCAAATGCGCTGTCCTCCATGCCAAGGATCGCCTTACTACGGTTTTCCATTGTGTTTCCTCCTTCAAATATGACATATCTCTTTTTCTTATGTTACTGGCCGCAGGCTGCGGCTTGGTTTGACGATTATTCTATAATGCCGTTTGCCATTCTGAAAATATTATAAAATCCATGGTGCCTTTTGTCAATAGGATATCTTCTGCTTTTCTAAAAAACTTGACTGTTTTCCGGTATTAGTTGACTTTATCTGTGAGAAGGTCTATAATGGTCTGAATTAGATTGGTTCGCAATGTTCTATGATACAGAACGAACAAGGAAGGAAAAGATATGGCAACCACAAAAACCATCCAGTCGGTGGAGCGGGCCTTCTCCATTCTGGAATACCTTCAACAGTGCGGCGGCGGAGAGCGCAGCGTCAAGGAGATCGCTGATGCACTGGAGCTGAACAAGAGCACCGCCTTCGGCCTCATCAACACCCTGACCACGCTGGGCTACCTGCAGCAGAACGCAGATAACCAGAAGTATGTGCTGAGCCTGAAGCTGCTGAGCTTCTCCAACACCATCAAGGTCCAGAACAGCATCATCCGCACCGTCCACCCCTATCTGGAGCAGATCAGCCTGAAATACGGCGAGATCGCCCACTGCGGCGTGGCTCAAGGAGACAGCGTCATCTATGTGGACAAGGTGGAGTCCAGCCGGTCGCTGTCTATCAACACCCAGATCGGCACCAAGAACTACCTCCACTGCACCGGCGTGGGCAAGTGTATTCTGGCCTATATGCCGGAGGATGAGCAGCAGCACATCCTCGCCGGACCGCTGAAGGCACTGACCTTCAACACCATTGTGGACCCCCGTCAGCTTCAGGCGGAGCTGCGGCACATCCGGGCCGACGGCTACGCCATGGACAACGAGGAGGTGGAGGTGGGTCTGTCCTGCGTGGCAGTGCCGGTGTTCTCCGCACCGGGGCAAGTCTCCTGCTCCATCAGCATCTCCGGCATGACCCCCCGTGTCCGCACTGCCCTGCGGGGTGGACTGCTGGACGATCTGAGGCAGGCCTCCGCCGACATCTCCCGCAGTCTTTACGGCTATCAGCCCACCGATGACCTCCTGTAACGGGTCCTGCGATCCAACTGTATACCGATCGTCTCACAAAGCGGAGGGGAAACATGGTTTCCCCCTCCGCTTTCTTTTGCCTCAGTGCCGCACAGCAGACGGCAAATCTCACACGGAAGGATCCATTCACTCCTTCCGCAATTTTTTAATAGCACGTCACGCCGCCGTCGATGGGCAGGTTCACGCCGTTGAGGAAGGACGCCTCGTCGCTGGCCAGATACAGCACCGCATTGGCCACATCCTCCACGGAGGTCAGGCGGCCCAGCGGGATCTCGTTGAGCCGGGCCTGCTTCTTCACCGGGTCCGCCATCAGAGCCGCCACAAAGGGCGTGTCCACAGTGGCGGGATGGATGGAGTTGCAGCGGATGTTGTCCTTGCCATACCGGGCTGCCACAGACTTGGTCAGCAGGGTGATAGCACCCTTGGTGGCCGTGTAGGCCTCCGGAGTGTTCATGTGGCCGATGAGGCCGCAGATGGAGGAGGTGTTGATGATGGCGCCGCCCCCCTGCTTCCGCATCACCGGCAGAACATACTTGGTGGCCAGAAAGACGCTGGCGGTATTGACCTCCATCATCTTCATCCACTCGTCCTTCACCATTTCCTCGATGGGCTTGCGGATGTTGATGCCGGCGTTGTTCACCACCACATCCAGCCTCCCGCTCTCGGAGACGATGCGCTCTACGATGGTCTTCCACTCCTCCTCGCTGGTGACATCCGCCACGGCGCCGTGGGCCTTGCCGCCCTGACGCTTCAGCTCCTCCACCAGCTGGTCGATCTTCTCCCGCACCAGATCCAGGATCCAGACCTCGGCCCCATTCCGGGCCAGCAGCTTCGCCTGTGCCGAGCCGATGCCGCCTGCACCGCCGGTGATAACGATGACCTTATTCTGCACGTTCATGTTAAATCCCTCCCTTTCATGCGTTACGCTCTGGTTTCCTTATCCTTCCACGCCTTGGCGGGGTTCTGCACGCCCATCTTGCCGCCGCTGATCTCCAGCGTGGTGCCGGTGATATAGCGGGCATAGTCCGATGCCAGAAACGCCAGTGCCCACGCCACATCCATGGGCTCACCGAAGGTCTGCATGGCGATGGCGCTCTTCATGGCCTCGCCGTTGCTGACGGTAAGTGCGTGGGTCATGTCCGTATCGATGACGCCGGGGATATACCCGTTGACCCGGATGCCGTAGGGGGCCAGCTCCGCTGCCAGCGTGTTCACCATGGACTTTACGGCGGACTTGGTGGCGGCATACACACCGCTGCCCACAGAGGGGAACACCGCCGCAAAGGAGGAGGCCAGCAGCATGACGCCGCCCTTATCCTTCATGGCCTCATACGCAATGCGTGCGCCCAGATACACCGACTTCATGTTGGTGTCCACCGTCTTGTCCCAGACGTTCTCCGGGGTGTCGATGATGCTGTACTGGGGATAGACACCGGCGTTGCTGACCCAGATGTCCAGCCCGCCCAGCGCTTCCTCGGCGTGGCGGGCAAAGCCCTTCAGGGACTCTCCGTCGGACACGTCGCAGGTCTCGCCGAAGGCGGTGATGCCCTGCGCCTTCAGCTCCTCCAGCGCAGCAGCCAGCTTCGCAGGATTGGTACCGCAGATGGCCACCTTGGCCCCCAACTGGCCGAACAGCTGGGCGCAGGCCAAGCCGATGCCGGCGGTACCGCCGGTGACGACGGCCACCTTGTTGTCAAAACGGATGTTCATACTCATGACAGGATTCTCCTTTCTGTGGTTCCGGTTCCCCGGAAAAAAGCGGCCGGGGACGCCCCGGTGAACGGAGCGTCCCCGGCTGGGAATGCACGTTTGATTCAGTTACGCAGAGATCAGCCAAAGACGCCTACGGCGTTAAGGATGACCACGGCGATCAGGCAGATCACGGAAGCCACGGCGCAGGGTACCGTGACGTACTTCACGGACTGCTTGGTATTCAGGTGGAAGAACTGACCCATGACCCAGAAGCCGGAGTTGTTGTAGTGGTTGCCCATCAGGGTACCACTGCCGATGGCCAGCACGGCGGCCAGAGAAGACAGGCCCAGGTCGGGCATCATGGGCAGCACGATGGCGGCTGCGGTCATGCCGGCGGTGGTCATGGAGCCCACGGAGGTCATCATGATAGCGGCGATGGCCCAAGGCACCAGAATGGCGGGGATGGGGCTGTCAGCGATGAGCTTGGACAGGGGCTCCAAAGCGGGGGAATTCTTCAGCACGTTGCCGAAGGCGCCGCCCATAGCGGTGATCAGCAGAGGAGACAGGCAAACCACCAAGCCACGGGCCACCCACTTGTTGAGCATGACCTCGCCCAGCTTTGCCTTGGGCTCATTGTAGGTGTCGGCGTACACGCCCAGCACCATTTTGCGCTGCTTGTAGCCCAGATAGAAGGAGTACAGCAGGCCGATGGACAGAGCGATGACCTTGTTGCCGATGGTGGTGCAGATGGTGTAGATAGCGCTGCCCTCGGCGGCATACATCTGAGCGAAGGAGGACACGGAGATCAGCAGCACAGGCAGCAGCAGGGGCAGGAAGCCCTCACCGGTGTGGGGCAGGCCGGGATCCTTGATGAGGATGTCATCCACGCTGTCGGAACCGGTCTCCTCCATGCCACGAACGAACTCAGGATTGGGCTCGATCCACTCCTTCTCCGTCCACTTCCGCAGCAGGAAGTAGGTGCCGAAGAAGCCCACGAAGCTGATGACCAGACCCCAGACGATGGTCATACCCAGATCGCTGCCGAACATCAGCGCAATGGCCAGGATGCCGGGGGTGGGAGGCACCAGACCGTGGGTCAGGAACAGGCCCAGACCGGTGAAGGAAGCCATGGTGGACATGGAGATGTGCTTACGCTTGGAGAGCATAGAGGCAATGGGCGCTGTCAGCACCATGGTGATATCCCCGAAAACAGGGATAGACATGATGAAGGCCGTCAGGGCCGGAGCCAGCTCCATGCGCTTACCACGGAACAGCTTGATAAAGAAGTTTGCAATGACCTTGGCGGCGCCAGTATCCTCGATGGCCATGGAAATGATGGCGCCAAGGATGATGGTGATGCCCACGCTGCCCAGCGTGCCGCCAAAACCGTTGCTGATGTAATCCACGGAACCGGTGACGCCGTAACCCAGGGCGATACCGGTACCCAGCGCAGCAATAAACAGCGCCAGCACAGGATGCATCTTTGCTTTGACGATCATCAGCACCAGAGCTGCGATCGCCACTACCAGAATCAGAATGAATACTCCAGCAGACATAGTGTTTTCTCCTTTTCAGATTTTCTCTCTGACTTGCAGCAGGCTCTCGGCTCTCTGCCCGCTTACTCATGCGACACCTTCTCCCTTGCGCCGCATCGGTAAGCGGATATTTCCGTTCGCCGTTCTACAATGTCGATGCCCGTATTTTATTCCCAAATGGGTCATTTGTCAATATCCTCTGCCGCATTTTGTCGTTATTTACATATTTATTTTCTTGTTTTGTACATTTCAGAGAAAGTTCCTGTGGGCATACACTTTTGCATACAAAAGTGGTGTCATTGCTCTCATCCTTTTGTGTTTCTCGTTCTATTATGCAGAATGCGAAACGCATCTTATACTAAACATCACCCACCGAACTCTGCCCTCCGCGCTTTATGCTTTCCCCCAACCGGCCCGCCCTTTTCTCACTGGCCTAAAAGAATACACTCCTCTCTTTCACGCTCCATAGAATCTCGCCCCTATTAGAACGCCTTGCTGCACTTTCTTCTACCCCGCTCTCCCCCACGTCGCATTGCTCAGTTCTTCGCTTTGTAAGAAAATGCCGCCTCCGATTGGAATGCATCTCCCTAAACGGCATAAAAATAAGGCGCAAGCGGTTTCCGCTTGCGCCTTATCTCATACTTTTTCACCCTTGGCTGCACCGATGGTGTGCCGTTGGGGTCACAGTTCTTCGTTCAATCAGTCCTGGTTGATGGCGATGACAACACCGGAACCGACGGTACGGCCGCCCTCACGGATAGCGAAACGCAGACCGGTCTCGATAGCGATGGGGGTGATCAGCTCCACGTTCATGTCGACGTTATCGCCGGGCATGCACATCTCAGTACCCTCGGGCAGGGAGATGATGCCGGTCACGTCGGTGGTACGGAAGTAGAACTGGGGACGATAGTTGTTGAAGAAGGGGGTGTGACGGCCACCCTCGTCCTTGGTCAGAACGTACACCTGACCAACGAACTTGGTGTGGGGATGAATGGAACCGGGCTTGGACAGAACCTGACCACGCTCAATCTCGGTCTTAGCCACGCCACGCAGCAGAGCGCCGATGTTGTCGCCAGCCTCAGCGTAGTCCAGCAGCTTGTGGAACATCTCGATACCGGTAACGGTGGTCTCACGCTTCTCGTCGGACAGACCAACGATCTCGACCTTCTCGTTCAGGTTCAGCACGCCACGCTCCACACGACCGGTAGCAACGGTACCACGGCCGGAGATGGTGAACACGTCCTCGACGGGCATCAGGAAGGGCATATCCTCCTTGCGGTCGGGGGTGGGGATCCAAGTGTCAACAGCGTCCATCAGCTCCTTGATGCAGGCATACTCAGGAGCGTTGGGATCGGTGGACTCGGAGATCAGGGCGTTCAGAGCGGAACCACGGATGATGGGGGTGTCATCGCCGGGGAAGCCGTAGAAGTCCAGCAGCTCACGGACCTCCATCTCCACCAGCTCCAGCAGCTCCTCGTCGTCCACCTGGTCGCACTTGTTCAGGAACACCAGCACGGAGGGCACGTTCACCTGACGGGCCAGCAGCAGGTGCTCACGAGTCTGAGCCATGGGGCCGTCGGTGGCAGCGATGACCAGGATAGCGCCGTCCATCTGGGCAGCACCGGTGATCATGTTCTTGATATAGTCGGCGTGACCCGGGCAGTCCACGTGAGCATAGTGACGGTTGGCCGTCTCATACTCGACGTGGGCGGTGTTGATGGTGATACCACGCTCACGCTCCTCGGGAGCCTTATCGATGGAAGAGTAGTCGGTGTACTCAGCACCGCCCTGCAGCGCCAGGTACTTGGTGATGGCAGCGGTCAGAGTGGTCTTACCATGGTCGATGTGACCGATGGTGCCGATGTTAACATGGGGCTTGTTTCTCTCAAATTTCTGCTTGGCCATTTGAAATGATCCTCCTTAACAGTTTTGCAAATTCTTAAAGTGCAATGTTTTGCTCGACATTGCTATTTTACAGTATCTGCGGCAGAAAAGCAACCTAAAATTTAGGATTTACGCCTCATGGCCGCTGCGCTTGCTGACCAGCTTCTCCTGCAGACTCTTGGGCAGCTCCACATAGTGGCTGGGCTCCATGGTGTACTGGCCACGGCCCTGGGTGCGGGAGCGCAGGTTGGTAGCATAGCCGAACATCTCGGACAGGGGGACAAAGGCATCGATCTGCTGGGCGCCGGAGCGCATCTCGTAGCCCTGAATCTGGCCACGGCGGGCATTCAGATCACCGATGACGTCGCCCATATACTCGTCGGGTACGATAACGCACACCTTCATGATGGGCTCCAGCAGGACGGGATCCGCCTCACGCATAGCCTCTTTGAAGGCCATGGAGCCGGCGATCTTAAAGGCCATTTCGGAGGAGTCCACCTCGTGGTAAGAACCATCGTACAGCGTGACCTTCACATCCACCACGGGATAGCCGGCCAGCACGCCCGCCTGCATGGCGCCCTGAATACCGGCGTCGATGGCGGGGATATACTCCTTGGGAATGGCGCCGCCCACGACGGCATTGACAAACTCGTAGCCCTTGCCGGACTCGTTGGGCTCCAGCGTGATCTTCACGTGACCGTACTGACCGGAGCCACCGCTCTGGCGCTTGTACTTGGTCTCGTGGTTGACCTTCTTGCGGACGGTCTCCTTGTAAGCCACCTGAGGAGCGCCCACGTTGGCCTCCACCTTGAACTCACGCAGCAGACGGTCCACGATGATCTCCAGATGCAGCTCACCCATACCGGCGATGATGGTCTGACCCGTCTCCTCGTCGGTGTAGGCCCGGAAGGTGGGATCCTCCTCGGCCAGCTTGGCCAGAGCGATGCCCATCTTCTCCTGACCGGCCTTGGTCTTGGGCTCGATGGCCACACGGATCACGGGCTCGGGGAATTCCATGGACTCCAGAATGATGGGGTTCTTCTCGTCGCACAGGGTATCACCCGTGGTGGTGTTCTTCAGGCCCACCATGGCGGCGATGTCGCCGGCATAGACGGTCTCCAGATCCTCACGGTGATTGGCGTGCATCTGCAGCAGACGACCCACACGCTCACGCTTGTTCTTGGTGGCATTGAGCACCGCCGAACCTGTGTTCAGCGTACCGGAGTACACACGGAAGAAGCTCAGACGGCCCACATAGGGGTCGGTCATGATCTTGAAGGCCAGTGCGGCGAAGGGCTCGTCGTCGGAAGCGTGACGGTCCTCCTCCTCCTCGGTCTTGGGGTTGACACCCTTGATGGCCTCGATATCGGTGGGAGCGGGCATATAGTCCACCACGGCATCCAGCAGCTTCTGGACGCCCTTGTTGCGGTAGGAAGAACCGCAGGTGACAGGCACCATTTCCACAGCCAGCGTGGCCTTACGGATGGCGGCACGGATCTTGGAAGCGGGGATCTCCTGACCCTCCAGATACATCTCCATGATCTCATCATCGAACATGGAAACGGCGTCCAGCAGCTTCTCACGATACTCGTTGGCCAAGTCCACCATGTCCTCAGGGATGGGCTCCACACGCATATCCTTGCCCAGCTGATCGTAGTAGATATCAGCATCCATCTCCACCAGATCGATGATACCCTTGAAGGTATCCTCCTTCCCGATGGGCAGCTGGATGGGTACGGCGTTGCACTTCAGACGATCATGGATCATGTCCAGCACGTGATAGAAATCAGCGCCGGTGATGTCCATCTTATTGACGTACACCATCCGGGGAACATGATAGTGGTCGGCCTGACGCCACACCGTCTCGGACTGAGGCTCCACACCGCCCTTGGCACACATCACGGTGACAGAGCCGTCCAGCACACGCAGAGAACGCTCCACTTCCACAGTGAAGTCCACGTGACCGGGGGTGTCGATGATGTTGATACGGGTCTGAGGAAACTGGTTCTTGGAACCCTTCCAGTAGCAGGTGGTAGCGGCGGAGGTGATGGTGATACCACGCTCCTGCTCCTGCTCCATCCAGTCCATGGTAGCCGTACCCTCGTGCGTTTCACCGATCTTGTAGTTGACGCCGGTGTAGTACAGAATACGCTCGGTCGTGGTGGTCTTTCCTGCATCAATGTGGGCCATGATGCCGATATTTCTTGTATTTTCCAGTGTAACCTTTCTCGGCATACCGTTCTCCTTTTTCTCTCTTTGCGGGGATTACCAACGGAAGTGGGCGAATGCCTTGTTGGATTCGGCCATCTTGTGGGTATCCTCACGCTTCTTCACAGCGCTGCCGGTGTTGTTGGCAGCATCCATGATCTCGCCTGCCAGGCGCTCCGCCATGGTGCGCTCGCTGCGAGCACGGGAGTATGCGGTCAGCCAGCGCAGACCCAGGGTCTGACGACGGGCAGGACGCACCTCCATGGGGACCTGATAGGTGGCACCGCCGACACGGCGGGCCTTGACTTCCAGACTGGGCATGATATTCTCCATCGCCTGGGTGAACACTTCCAGAGGCTCCTTCTCGGTCTTTTCCTTGATGATATCAAAGGCACCGTAGACAACCTTCTGGGCAACGCCCTTTTTACCGTCCAACATGATGCTGTTGACGAGCTTCGTCACCAGCACGGAGTTGTACATAGGATCGGGCAAGATCTCTCTCTTGGGAACATTACCTCTTCTGGGCACTATGCTTCCCTCCTTCATAAAAATATGATTTCATAGGTACTCAACAGCCCGGCGGCTGTTGTTCGGCCTGCCAAAGAGGTAGTTATATAAAAACCTTTTCGGCAAAGCTCATTTCATGCGGGAATTACTTGCTCTTGGGCCGCTTGGCACCGTACTTGGAACGGCCCTGCATACGGCCGTTGACGCCCTGGGTATCCAGCGTACCACGGATGATGTGGTAACGGACGCCGGGCAGGTCCTTGACACGGCCGCCACGGATCATGACCACAGAGTGCTCCTGCAGAGAGTGACCAACACCGGGAATGTAGGCGGTGACCTCATAGCCGTTGGTCAGACGGACACGGGCGATCTTACGCAGTGCGGAGTTAGGCTTCTTGGGGGTCGCAGTTCTCACGGCGGTGCAGACGCCACGCTTCTGAGGGGAGGAGAGATTGGTCTCCTTGTTCTTCAGCGTATTCAGGCCCTTCTGCATAGCGGGGGAATTGGACTTGTAGGTAGCCTGTTTCCGGCCCTGCTTGACCAGCTGATTAAAAGTAGGCATGCAATGAACTCCTTTCTAAAGATTTGTTGGGATGACTCCCTTTATTTTCCACGGAATAAGAAATTTTATTCCGGAAAAACCGTTTTAGCGGCTGGGGACGGCGGCTGCGGCGGTCCCCACGGCGATGCCGGCGGCCCGGCCCAGCTGTGACATGGTAAACTCCGTCACGGCAGGCACTCCCACTGCACGGCAGGCCGCCAGCAGCGGCTCCACCAGTGCCGGGTCGGCATCCTTTGCCAGAAAGACCCGTCCGGCATGACCGGCAGCCAACAGGCGGCGTGTCTGCTTCAGGCCCACCACCCGGTTTTCGCAAGACAATTCTTCCAGCATGGAGAGCCTCCTCGTTGAAATATCGCCCTGCATGGCAAAATTCGCAGGCTCCAAACCCACGCAATTCAGGATTATAGCATAAACCCGTCCCAGCGTCAAGTAGATTTCCGGCAAAAATTTGTGCGTTTGGCTGAATTTCTGCCGTGTTTTTCTGGGAAATACACAAAGCCCGCCGGAGCGGATTTTCCCCTGTACTTTCCCGCCTCGACGTGGTATCCTAATATATATTAAGAATCGCCGGATATCATCCGAGCCTATGAAAACAGGAGGGATCGCCATGATCCTCATTCAGAACGCCCACATCATGCCCATCGTCGGGCCGGAGCTGCCCAACGGCTGCCTGCTGGCGGAGGATGGCCGCATCACCGCCGTTGCCCCCCACATCGACGCCCCGGAGGGCTGCACCGTCATCGACGCAGACGGCCGTCTGCTGACCCCCGGCTGCGTGGAGGCCCACTGTCACATCGGTCTGGACAATGAGTGTCTGCGCTGGGAGGGCATGGACTACAATGAGATCGTGGACCCCCTGACGCCGCAGCTGCGGGCCATCGACTCTATCAATCCTCAGGACGGTGCCTTCCCCAACGCCCTGCGGGGCGGTGTCACCACCGCCTGCACCGGCCCCGGCAGCGCCAACGTGGTGGGCGGCACCTTCACGGTGCTGAAGCTGGCCGGTAAACGGGTAGACAATATGCTGCTGAAGGAGCCCGCCGCCATGAAATGCGCCTTCGGCGAAAACCCCAAGGGCTGCTACGGACAGGGTCTGAAGAAGAGTCCCATGACCCGGATGGCGGTGGCAGCACTGCTGCGGGAGCTGCTGTTCAAGACCCGCCGTTACCGGGATGATAAGCTGGCCGGGAAGAACCCCCCCTTCGACATGAAGCTGGAGGCCATGCTGCCGGTCATCAACGGTGAAATTCCCCTGAAATGCCACGCCCACCGGGCCGATGATATCCTCACCGCCGTCCGCATCGCTAAGGAGTTCGGCGTCAAGGCCACGTTGGACCACTGTACCGACGGCGAGCTTATCTCCGACGAGCTGGCCAAGGAGGGCCTGCCGGTGTTCGTAGGCCCCACGCTGGGCAGCAAAAGCAAGGCCGAGCTGCGCCACAAGAGCTTCACCACCCCCGGCGCCCTGTACCACGCCGGACTCACCGTCAGCATCATCACCGACGCCCCGGTGATCCCGCTGGAGAAGCTGCCCATGTGCGCCGGTCTCGCCGCAAACGCAGGTCTCCCCATGGAAGAGGCGTGGCGGGCCATCACCATCAACCCCGCCCGCAGTCTTGGCATCGACAGCCGTGTGGGCAGTCTGGAACCCGGCAAGGACGCCGATCTGGTGCTGTGGACGGCAGACCCCCTGACCACCATCGGGGCCGAGGCCTACTGCACCATCGTGGACGGCAAGGTGGTCTATCAGGCGGAGTAAGCCAAAATCACCAATATTTTACCGAAAACCATCAAGATGGTATAGAAGAACCGCACTGTGAAGTATCACAGTGCGGTTCTTGTTGTTCTTCGGATGCTCGTTCAGCGCAGCCACAGCCAGCCCGCCAGCGCCAGCTGCACCACCAGAATAGCCGGGATGCCATAGCGGAAGTACCAGTGCCGGGTCTTGTGATGAAAGCACCACATCCCCAGCAAGGCCCCCACGCTGCCGCCCACGATGGCCAGCAGAAACAATGTCTTTTCCGGCACACGCCAGCGCCCCTGTCTGGCCCGCAGCTTATCGGCTCCGTACACGGCAAAGGCAGCCACATTGACGATCAGCAGATAGACGCCCAGCCAGTCCGGCAGGGCTGCCAGCAGCTCCCGCATCAGTCCTTCAGAGCGGCCAGAGCGCAGGCGGTCTTGGCACCCAGAACGGCGTTATTGTACACCAGCTGGATATTGCTCTCCAGGCTGTCACCGCCGGTGAGATCCTTCACCTTGGCCAGCAGGAAGGGCGTGGTCTCCTTACCGTGGATGCCCTGCGCCTTGGCCTCGGCCAGAGCCTGCTCGATGGCCTTGTCGATGACCTTGTGATCCATGGAGTACTTCTCCGGGATGGGGTTGGTGACCAGCATACCGTTCTTCATGCCCAACTCACGCTCGGCGTGGAAGGCAGCGGCCAGCTCCTCCGGGGTATCCAGCTCGTAGTCCACGCCGAAGCCGGACTTGCGGGTGTAGAAGGCGGGCAGTTCGCTGGTGCCGTAGCCGATGACAGGCACGCCCTTGGTCTCCAGATACTCCAGCGTCAGACCCAGATCCAGAATGGACTTGGCACCGGCGCACACCACCATCACAGGGGTCTGGCCCAGCTCCTCCAGATCAGCGGAGATGTCCATGGTGGTCTCGGCGCCACGGTGTACGCCGCCGATGCCGCCGGTGGCAAAGACCTGGATCCCGGCCATGTGGGCGATCATCATGGTGGTGGTCACGGTGCAGGCGCCGTCGCTGCCCTTGGCCACCAGCACCGGCAGGTCACGGCGGCTGGCCTTAGGCACAGCGTGACCTGCACGGCCCAGATAGTCGATCTCCTCGGCGGTCAGACCGGCCTTCAGGCGGCCCTTGATGATGGCGATGGTGGCAGGCACAGCGCCGTTTTCACGGATGAGCTTCTCCACGTTCATAGCGGTCTCCACATTCTGAGGATAGGGCATACCGTGGGAGATAATGGTGCTCTCCAGCGCCACCACGGGCTTGCCCTGCTCCAGAGCCTCTTTGACCTCAGTGGAAATGTCCAGATAACGATTCAGCATGATTCAGTTCCTCCTGTTGATAAATTCGATTGGGTTCGGATTGAAATGTATAGAAACGATAAGGAATGACTTACAGGGCCATGCGCCGCAGCAGCTCCGCCTCGCTCATGGAGGGGTGGATGGTCTCGGTGCTCTCCATGGTCAGAGAGGAGGCCGCCAGACCCGCACGGGCCGACCTCTCCAGATCGCTGCCCTGCAGGTAGGCCCACGTCAGAGCGGCCATAAAGGAATCGCCGCAGCCGGTGGTGCTGACCATCTCCGCCTTGGGGGCGGGCAGGGTCACACTGCCGCTCTGATCGGCAGCATAGACGCCGTCGGCTCCCAGTGAGATGAACACCCGATGCAGTCCCGTCTCCAGCAGGGTCTGCGCCGCACGGTGGAGGCTGTCGGTGTCGGTGATAGGCACGCCGGACAGCAGCTCCGCCTCCAGCCGGTTTGGCTTCAGGGTATGGAGCTTTCCCAGCACCGGCCGCAGCTTCTCGGCCTTTACCGTGGACACGGGGTCGGCAAAAATGGGAGCGTGGCAGTTATCCGCCAGCCATGCGATGCTCTCCGCCGGGAGGTTGGTGTCGATGACCACCACCTGACTGCCCTCCAGCAGCTGCTTGCGCCCCGCCAGCACACGGGGCGTCAGATTCCGATAGATGTCCATATCCGACACCGCCAGCTGCATATCCCCCTGCTGGTCGTTGATGAAAAGATAGGTGGAGGTGTGACCGCCGGGGATCACCGGGGACTGGGAGATATCGATGCCCAGCTCGCCGCACACCGCCGCCAGCTTCTGGGCGTACACATCGTCGCCGAAGGCTGTCAGCAGCCGCACATCCAGCCCCATCAGGCTCATGTTGTGGGCGATGTTCCGGCCTACGCCGCCGGGGCTCATCCGCACCCGGCCGGGGTTGGAATCCTGTGCCACCAGTTCCTCACTGGGCCAGCCGCCGATGTCCATGTTCATACCGCCCACCACCGTGACGTAGGGGCTGCGGGTCACGATGTAGCCCTTTCCGGCGATGCAGCCCTTTTTCATCAGGTTGGAAATATGCACCGCCACGCTGGACCGTGTGATGCCCGCCCGCTCCGCCAGCTCCTGCTGGGAGATCATGGGATCCGCTTCGATCCAGTTGAGTATCTGCCGTTCCCGTTGGGTCATGCCGCACCTCCATAAGCAAAACTTTGCTTTCTAAGCATATGCTTATTATACCATGTGTTCCCGCCGTGTCAAGTCCTTTTCCATAGGCGGAAAAACTTTTTTTGCTCCCGATGGGGCGGGCTCTTGCAAAAGTGGCGACGGGCGGTTATAATCTACGTTATACCGATTTTAGTGCAAGGAGGAACGCACGATGGAGCGAATGAAGATCGCTGCCCTTTTTGCCGACCAGGAACAGCTGGACGGCAAGGAAGTCACCGTGTGCGGCTGGGCCCGCACCATCCGGGATATGAAAACCTTTGGGTTCATCGAGCTCAATGACGGCTCCTGCTTCAAGAATTTGCAGGTGGTCATGTCCGCTGATGAGCTGAATAATTATAAGGAGATCGCCGGGCAGAACGTGGGCGCCGCTCTCATCGTCCGTGGCGCCGTGGTGCTGACGCCGGAGGCCAAGCAGCCTCTGGAGATAAAGGCCTCCTCCATTGAGGTGGAGGGCAAGTCCACCCCGGACTATCCTCTGCAAAAAAAGCGCCACAGCGTGGAGTTCCTGCGGACCATCCAGCATCTGCGGCCCCGCACCAACCTGTTCTCCGCTACCTTCCGGGTCCGCAGCGTAGCAGCCTACGCCATCCACGAGTTCTTCCAGAGCCGTGGCTTCGTATATGTCCACACTCCCATCATCACCGGCTCCGACTGCGAAGGCGCCGGCGAGATGTTTCAGGTGACGACGCTGGATCTCAACGACGTTCCCCGGACCGAAGACGGGCAGGTGGATTACAGCAAGGACTTCTTCGGCAAAAAGACCAGCCTCACCGTGTCCGGCCAGCTGAATGCCGAGAACTTCGCCATGGCCTTTGGTGACGTGTATACCTTCGGTCCCACCTTCCGGGCGGAGAATTCCAACACCCAGCGTCACGCCGCCGAGTTCTGGATGATCGAGCCGGAGATGGCCTTTACCGATCTGGCGGGGGATATGGATGTGGCCGAGGCCATGATCAAGCACATCATCCGCCGGGTGCTGGAGCGCTGCCCCGACGAGATCAACTTCTTCAACAGCTTCGTGGATAAGGGGCTCAAGGAACGCCTGACCCACGTGATGACCTCCGACTTCGGCCGGGTCAGCTATACCGAAGCGGTGGAGATCCTGAAGCAGCACAATGACCAGTTCGACTTCAAGGTAGACTGGGGTACCGACCTCCAGACGGAGCACGAGCGGTTCCTGACGGAGCAGGTGTTCAAGCGCCCGGTGTTCGTCACCGACTATCCCGCCGAGATCAAGGCCTTTTATATGCGGATGAACGATGACGGCAAGACGGTGGCGGCGGCGGACTGTCTGGTCCCCGGCATTGGTGAGATCATCGGCGGCAGCCAGCGCGAGGAGCGACTGGAGGTACTGGAGGAGCGCATCCGCCAGCTGGGCATGAACCCGGAGGACTACTGGTGGTACTGCGATCTGCGGCGCTACGGCTCCTGCAAGCACGCAGGCTTCGGTCTGGGCTTCGAGCGGATGGTGATGTACCTGACGGGCGTCAGCAATATCCGGGACGTGGAGCTGCATCCCCGCACCGTGGGCAATGCGGAGTTCTGATGCACCTCCGGGCTTTTGATAGAAATACAGGCCAATAAAATAGCTGCATCGAGGGCGCTGGCGCAAGCCGGCGTCCTTTTTCCTTTTGGCTCCAATGGATCACTCTTCCCAGCAGTTTTTCTTTTTTTGTCTTGTCTCCGACGGGTGACTTTCTGCCAATAGCAGCAGAAAGTCACCAAAGAACGCCAGCAGAAACCCATGGTTTCTGCACTTCCTTCGTCATTTGCAAGAGTTGCTACCTAAAATTTGCCGAAGCAGGGAATTGGTCTGCTTCTACTCACGCTGCCGCTGCATTGGGAGGTTGAAGAAGCTTGCTATTCTATCGTGGGGCACGGATTGCCACATCAAGAAAGTAGAAGGTAATTGGGGCCGCTGGAAGTTCTCTCATAAGATAATTCTGTCATTCCGAGCCGGGGCGTAGACCCGGCGTGGGAATCCGTACTCAAAACCATAGACCCACACGCTCCTTCGCCTGAGTGGGAGCGGCAGCGGGTCTGTTGCTGAGTCAGTTCCCGCTACGGCCCATAACGAACGGTAGTTCTTGAAGGTAAAGGGAGTCCAGAGACCATTGGTCTCTGGCGGCGCTTTTTGCATACTTTTTGTCGCTGTTGACAAAAAGTATGCCGCCGGAGGCAATAAAAGAAAAAGCTACTGGGAACAGTGGGCCGCCGGAGGGAAAAGCCTGTGAAAGTCCCCTTCCCACATCATAGGCGCTATTTGGCCCTTCCGGCATATGGCAGCTGATATTTCAGCAGGAAGACACTTTGTATTGCAAAATTGTACACATTTCTCTCTTCTCGGCGGCCCCCCTCTCCCCGTCTGCGAAAAATGCAAAAAAAAGTGGCATTTCTCTGTGCAGTCTGTTATAATGACTTAGTATGGAGTCAAATTGTTACTGGCCGCATCTAATATGCAGCACAACATAAACTTGTAAAAACAGATATTTCATAATAGGAGAAGCCAATGGAAACACAGAAAAAGCGCCGGGGCGACCGCAAGGACGGCCGCCTGATGCGGGAGCTGGACTCCCTGCACTACGTCACCGGCATCCTCTACCCCAACCGATGCGACAACGAGGCCTACATCTCCCAGCGCATCGACCTGACCAACATGAACGCCTATATCGCCAAGAAGAATGAGACGGAGACGGAGTTTCCCTATACCATGTTCCATCTGGTGCTGGCAGCCCTGATGAAAACCATCACCCTGCGCCCCAAGCTGAACCGCTTCATCGTCAACAGCAACTTCTATCAGCGCAACGAGGTATCCGCCTCCTTCGTGGTGAAGAAGCAGTTCTCCGATAAGGGCGCCGAGGCGCTGGCCTTCCTGCACTGCAAGGACGAGTACACGCTCTCCGACATCCACGACTACATCCGCCGTCAGGTGACGGAGTGCCGGTCGGACAAGGTAGACCCCTCCACTGGAGCCATGGATATCCTCAACAGGATCCCCCGCTTCGTCAGTAAGGCCGCCATCCACTTCCTCATGTGGCTGGATAAGCACGGTTGGGTGCCGGCGGACATCATCGCCACGGACCCCTATTACAGCTCCGTGGTCATCTCCAATCTGGGCTCCATCAAGCTCAAGTGCGGCTATCACCACCTGACCAACTGGGGTACCTGCTCCCTGTTCTGCATCATCGGGGAGAAGGCCGTTCGGCCCATCTACGCCCCGGACGGCACCATGACCATGAAGGAGACGCTGGATCTGGGTCTCACCATTGACGAGCGTTTGGCGGACGGCTATTACTATTCCAAGTCCGTCCGGCTGCTGAAGCATCTGCTGGAGCACCCGGAGGAGCTGGAGAAACCTATGAAGGAGGAAGTTATCTATGAGTGAGACGGTACAGATCAAGACCCCGTGGCTGGCATCCAAGGATCCCGAGGTACCCTCTACCCTGAACTACTCCACCCTGTCCATGTGCGGCCGGGTCGAGGAGATGGTACGTCAGTACCCCAATTACATCGCCTATGAATTCATGGGCAAAACCACTACCTACGCCGAGATGTGGCAGAAGATCAACGCCTGTGCCAAGAGCCTGAAGGCCATCGGCATCCGGGAGGGTGACAAGGTCACCATCTGTATGCCCAACGCCCCTCAGACCCTGTGTATGTTCTACGCCGTGAATATGGTGGGCGCCATCGCCAACATGGTCCACCCTCTGTCCGCCGAGAGCGAGATCTCCTTCTATCTGCGGGACTCCAACTCCGTGGCGGCCATCACGCTGGATCAGTTCTACCCCAAGTTTGAAAGCGTCCGCAAGACGGTGGATCTGCCCTGCCTCATCGTCACCTCCGTGGCCGATGAGCTCAAGCCCCTGCTGCGGGTGGGCTATCAGCTCACCGAGGGCCGCAAGAACCCCAAGGTCCCCCGTGGCCCCGGCGTGGTGCTGTGGAAGGATTTCCTGAAGCGTGGCGAGCATGTGGAGATCTACCGCATCAAGCGCAAGGACACCGATCCCGCCGCCATCCTCTACTCCGGCGGCACCACCGGCGTCACCAAGGGCATCCTGCTCTCCAACCGCAACTTTAACGCTCTGGCCGCCCAGATCGTGGCCACCAACCCCTTCTTCCATCCGGGTCACAAGATGCTGGCCATCATGCCCATGTTCCACGGCTTCGGACTGGGCGTGTCCATCCACTCCATGGTGGCCAACGGCGGCCACTGCATCCTGATCCCCCGCTTCACCCCTCAGAGCTACGCCGAGCTCATCAAGAAGCACAAGCCCAATCTCATCGCCGGCGTCCCCTCCCTGTTCGAGGCGCTGCTGCGGGTCAAGGAGATCGAAGGCGCCGACCTCAGCTGCCTGAAGGGTGTGTTCTCCGGCGGTGACAGTCTGTCCATTGAGCTGAAGAAGCGCTTTGACAAGTTCCTCCACGACCACGGCGCCACCGTCAGCGTCCGGGAGGGCTACGGCACCACCGAGTGCGTCACCGCCAGCTGCCTGACCCCCATCCACAAGCAGAAGGAGGGCTCCATCGGCATCCCCTTCCCGGACACCTATTACAAGATCGTCAAGCCCGGCACTCAGGAGGAGGTCCCCTACGGTGAGGAGGGCGAGATCTGCCTGTCCGGCCCCACCGTGATGCTGGAGTACGTCAACCATCCGGAGGAGACGGCCCAGACCAAGCAGACCCACGCCGACGGCCTCACCTGGATCCACACCGGCGACCTGGGCATGATGGACGAGGAGGGCTTTATCTACTTCCGTCAGCGCATCAAGCGCATGATCGTCACCAACGGCTACAACGTCTATCCCTCCCAGTTGGAGAACATTCTGGATGGCCACGACTACGTCCACCTCAGCTGCGTCATCGGCGTCAAGGACCCCATCAAGATACAGCGGGTCAAGGCATTCGTGGTGCTCAAGCCCGGCTATCAGCCCACGGAGGCCTGCAAGAAGGAGCTGCTGGACTACTGCCGCAAGCACATCGCCAAGTACGCCATGCCCTCCGACATCGAGTTCCGTGAGGAGCTGCCCAAGACACTGGTGGGCAAGGTGGCCTACCGTGTGCTGGAGGAGGAAGAGAACGCCAAGCAGGCTCAGAAGGCCGTAGAGGACGCTAAGCGTGCCGAGGAGGATGCCAAGCGGGCCGAGGCGGCGAAGGCTGAGAAGCTCAGTGCCGCCAAGAAGCCTGCGGCCAAAAAGCCCGCCCCTAAGAAGCCCGCTCACCCCACGGCCAAGTCCGAGCCCGCCAAGCAGGCTCAGAAGGCCGACACCCCTCATGACGACCAGAACAACGACATCAAAGAATAGTCGCTCCCATGGCGGGGAGCGCAGGAGGTTCCTATGGACAGAGAGATGAAACGCCATTACACCCTACTGGTAGACTTTTTGGGTAAAATTTTGGGGCCGGACTACGAGGTGGCCCTGCATGAGCTGCTGGATGACTCCAATGAGATCATTGCCATCGCCAACGGCGAACTGACGGGGCGGCATTTAGGCTCCCCCCTCAGCAACAAGATGCTGGAATTCCTGACCAGCCGCCTCTATGAGACGCAGGACTACGTGCTGCGGTTTGAAAGCACCTCCGTCACCGGAAAGAAGCTGTGCTCCAACTCCCTGTTCATCAAGGATCCCCACGGCCGTCTGGTGGGCCTGCTGTGCATCAACTTTGACAGCAGCCGCTACCGGGAGCTGTCCGCCCGTGTCATGGACCTGTGCGGCAGCCTGCTGACCCCCGGTGCTCCCAGCGGCACCCACCTCATCGTGGAAAACGACGAGCACACCTATCCCTCCTCCATCGCCGGCGCCACTGCCAGCATCGTCTCCTCCGTCATTGCGGACTATCCCGTGCCGGTGGACCGTCTGACGCAGGACGAGAAGATGGAGATCATGGATGCGCTGAACCGCAAGGGCGTGTTCCTGCTGAAGGGCTCCGTGAGCCATGTGGCACGGGAGCTCCACAGCTCCGAGGCCAGCATCTACCGCTATCTGGGCAAGCTCAACAACAAGGACTAACCGTAAAAATCGGGAGGGACGGCGCAGCCGTCCCTCCCGAAAATTTCCCCTTCGCCGCATTTCCCCCTATTTCCGGGAAATTCTTCCGTCACTGTTGCAAATATCACGGTTATTTGGCAGCAGGTGTGGTATACTACCGGCAAATAGAAATAGAAAAGGAGATCTTAACTATGGCCATCGTACACGCAAACGCACAGACCTTCCCGCAGGAAGTGCTTCAGTCCAACGAAACGGTGCTGGTGGATTTTTGGGCCGCCTGGTGCGGTCCCTGCAAGATGCTGGCCCCCATTCTGGAGGAGCTGGACGGCGTGGCTCCCTGCAAGATCGTGAAGGTGGATGTGGATGAAAACCGGGCGCTGGCGCTGCAATACGCCGTGGCCAGCATCCCCACGCTGCTGGTGTTCCGCAATGGTCAGCTGGTGAACCGCTCCGTGGGTCTTATCTCCCGAGAGGACGTGCTGAAGCTGGTGCAGGCGTAAGCTTTTTAACGAAAAATGTGCGGGGCTTTTGCCCCGCACATTTTCTCACAGCTTCTCCATCTCATGGGCCACCTGCTCCTCACAGGAGCGCATGGCCTCCAGCGTCCGCTCCAGCAGCATATCCAGTTCCCAGCCCAGACGCTCCGCCCCTTGGGCGATGACGTCACGGGAGCACCCGGCGGCGAACTTCTTGTCCTTGTACTTCTTTTTCAGGCTCTTCAGCTCCATATCCTGACAGCTGCGGCTGGGCCGCATCAACGCCGCTGCCCCGATCAGGCCCGTCAGCTCATCTGCTGCAAACAGCACCTTCTCCATCTCATGCTCCGGAGCCACGTCGCAGCACAGGCCGCAGCCGTGGCTGCACACGGCGTGGATGATGTCCTCGCCGCAGCCTGCCTCCCGCAGCAGCTCCGGTGCCTTTTGGCAGTGCTCCTCCGGCCAGCGTTCAAAGTCGATGTCGTGGAGCAAGCCCACAATGCCCCAGAATTCGGCATCGTCGCCGTAGCCCAACTCCTTGGCATACCACTGCATGACCCCCTCCACCGTCAGGGCGTGCTGCAGGTGGAACGGCTCCTGATTATACCTCCGCAGGGCGGCCCACGCCGCCTCCCGGCTGATGTGCTCTCTCATGGGAAATCCTCCTTTGTTGCTGATGTTTTCCATAGGATAGCACCATCCGCCGGACTATGCAAGCACCATCTGCTCCAACAGGCTCAGCAGCTGCCGGGCATGGCGATATTCCGCCGCCGACAGCTCCTCCCATATCTCCCGCAGACACACGTCCTCCGTGACCTCTGCCGCCTGTGCATAGCGCAGCCCGCCGCAGGTCTCGGCGTGATACCGGGTCCGCAGCACCTCCCGCCACGGCAGACGCTCCACCCGTCCCCCCTGCAAGCGGGGCTGATAGCAGCAGCCCGTCACCAGATAGTACACCCCCATGAGACGGCGGGCGTGGCTTCCCTCCTCCCCTGCCAGCTGCCGCAGCAGGCGGCGGGCAGCCACATTAGGGGCGCAGGCGGCATAGGCCAGATAGGCCCTCCGGTCCGCCAGCTCATCCTCGATGAAGTCCTGAATGAGCCGGATGCTGCCCATGGCCCTGCCTGCAAGGCAGCACCCGCTCTCCGCCGGTGCCGCCGGTATCTCCGGTGCAGCAGGCACCGCCGCAGCCCCCGTCCTCTCCGGAATATCCCCTGCCCCCGGTTCCCTCGATGGCTCCCGACAGGCGGCCCGCACCTCCGGGTACGGGTCCAGCTCCGGCGATACCCGCTGCCAGATGCGGTCGCAGCGCTGCGGGTCCATGTGCTCCATCTTCTCCATATGCAGCCCCCCTTTTTCTCGCATTATTCTATGCTCCGGCGGGAAAAAACGTCCCTGTCCATTGCTTTTTCCCGAAAACTCTGCTAAAATGTATATTTTGTAAGGCTTTTTGTGTCCTATCCCGTCCCTTTCGACGGGGTCCAATATACTCCAAAGGAGGAATCGTTCCATGCTGGAACTGAAACACATCAGTTACCGGGTGTCCACCCCCGACGGGGAGCAGGACATCCTCAAGGACATCAGCATCACCATTCCCGATGAGAAGCTGGTGGTCTTTACCGGCCCCAACGGCGGCGGAAAGACCACCATGGCCAAGGTCATCATGGGTCTGGCGGAGCCCACATCGGGCCAGATCCTGTATAATGGGCAGGATATCACCCACCTCTCCATCACGGAGCGGGCCAGACTGGGCATCAGCTACGGCTTCCAGCAGCCCCCCCGCTTCAAGGGCATCACCGTCCATGACCTGCTGCTTCTGGCGGCAGGCAAGGAAACGCTCACCAAGGACCAGTGCTGCCAGTACCTGACCCGTGTGGGCCTGTGCGCCAACGACTATCTGGAGCGTGAGGTGGATGTGTCCCTCTCCGGCGGCGAGGTCAAGCGCATCGAGATCGCCACCATTCTGGCCCGGCAGGGCAGCCTCATGATCTTCGACGAGCCGGAGGCCGGCATCGACCTGTGGAGCTTCGCCCGCCTGACGGAGACCTTCGAGCAGATCCACCGGCAGCACCGGGCCACCATGATCATCATCTCCCATCAGGAGCGCATCATCCGTCTGGCGGACGAGATCGTGGTCATCTCCGGCGGGCAGATCGCCCACCGGGGCAATACGGAGGAGATCTTCCCCCTGATTTTGGCGGACACCCTGGGCGGCTGTCCCGTACTGGAGCACAAGGAGGTGCAGCTATGATCACCGAGATCGACGCCAGCCTGCTGGAAAAGATCGCAGACCTCACCGGCAAGCCCGTGGGGGCCTTCAACATCCGCAAGGACATGGGCTGCGAGGCCCGTCAGTCCACGGAGCATATCGCCATCGACCCCCGTGCCGACGGCAAGCCCGGTATCGACATCCACTTCAAGGAGGGTACCAAGGGAGAGACCTGCCACATCCCCGTCATCATCAGCCAGACGGGCATGAGCGACATGGTGTATAACGACTTTTATGTAGCCGACGACTGCGACGTCACCATCGTGGCGGGCTGCGGCATCCACAACTCCGGCTGCGACGAGAGCCGCCACGACGGCATCCACACCTTCCACATCGGCAAGAACTGCCGCGTGCGCTACACGGAGAAGCACTACGGCGAGGACGCCAAGGGCGAGACCGGCAAGAACATCATGAACCCCCAGACCATTGTCTATCTGGGGGAGAACTCCACCATGCAGATGGACACCATCCAGATCCGGGGCATCGACTCCACCCTGCGGGACACCCAATTCTACTGTGAGGCCGGCAGTGAGGTGGTGGTGACGGAGCGCCTGCTGACCCACGGGGCCCAGACCGCCGAAAGTGACATGACCATCCAGCTCAACGGCGAGGGGGCCAAGGGCCGTGTCATCTCCCGCTCTGTAGCGCAGGATACCTCCCGTCAGGTGTTCCACCCGGTGATGGTGGGCAACAGCCAGTGCTTCGGCCATGTGCAGTGCGACTCCATCATCATGGGGCAGGCCCACATCGAGTCCATCCCCGCCATCACCGCCAACTGTCCGGACGCCCAGCTGATCCATGAGGCCGCCATCGGCAAGATCGCCGGGGACCAGCTGCTGAAGCTGGAGACACTGGGTCTTTCCCCGGAGGAAGCGGAGGAGACCATCCTCAAGGGCTTTCTGGCATAAACGAATCGTATATTTTTGCCGCAATTCTACCATTTGTTATCATTTTTCTCATAAAGCTCCCCCTCCTGCCGATGCAGGAGGGGGAGCTTTCACTTACAGGTCAAATTCCTTGATGCGGGAGGTACGCTCCTCCATGGGGACGTAGTGGCCCCGGATGGTGACGGCCCGGTAGGCCGGCCGCATGATGCGGTGACCGGTGATGACCTCCTCCATGCGGTTGGCGCACCAGCCTGCAATACGGGCAGAGGCGAACAGCGGCGTGAACACGTCCTCCGGGATGTCCAGCATGGTATACACCAGCCCGGAGTACATATCCACGTTGGCGCACATGGGGGTGTCGCTGTGACGCCGCTCCTGCACCAGCGGGATGCCCAGCTCCTCCACCTTCTGCAGTAGGTCGAACTCCGCCTCGTACCCCTTGATCTGTGCCATATGCCGGGCGTACTTCTTCAGCAGCACTGCACGGGGATCCGACATGGTGTACACAGCGTGGCCCAATCCATAGAGCTTGCCGGAGCGATCCCCGGCCTCCCCGTCCAGCAGACGCACCAGATAGTCCCGGATGGATCCGTCGTCGTGGGGATCCACATTCTCCTGAATGTAGTGGAACATCTCCATGACCTTGGCGTTGGCGCCGCCGTGGAGCGGCCCCTTCAGGGAACCCACCGCTCCGGCGATGGCGCTGTAAGTATCCGTACCGCTGGAGGACAGCGCCCGGCACACGAAGGTGGAGTTGTTGCCGCCGCCGTGCTCGGCATGGAGCATCAGCATCATATCCAGCAGATGGGCCTCCTCCTCGGTATAGCTTTTGTCCGGACGGATCATCCGCAGGAAGTTCTCCGCCGTGCTGAGTCCCTCCTCCGGGTAGTGGATGTGCAGGGACTCGCCGCCGAAATGGTGGCGCTTGACGGCATAGGCATTGGCCACGATGGAGGGAAAATACCCGATAAGCTCCACCGACTGGCGCAGCAGATTGTCCACCGACAGATCGTCCGGATCCGGGTCGTAGGAGTACAGCGACAGGATGCTGCGGCCCAGTTCATTCATGATGTTGCCGCTGGTGCGCCGCATGATCATCCCCTCGGTGAAGCCCTCCGGCAGTTTTCTGGCCCGGTTCATGATCTCATTGAAGTGCCGCAACTCCCCCTGCGAAGGCAGATATCCCATCAGCAGCAGATACGCTACCTCCTCGAACCCGAAGGTTCCCTCCGCCCGGTGGGCCTCCACAATGTCGTTAAGCTCGATGCCCCGGTAGTAGAGTCTTCCGGGAATGGGGATGCGCTGGCCGTCCTGCAACAGATAGCCCTGCACGCTGCCCACCTTGGTGACGCCCACCATCACACCGGTGCCGTCGCTATTGCGCAGGCCCCGCTTGATCTCGCCGTGGTAATACTCCTCCCCGATATGATACTCCTCCCGGATCTGACGGCTCAGTGACCCGGTGTACTCCTGAATGACGCCGTTTTCCTTCATCCCCTGCTCCTTTCCCCGTCGGCCTGCTGCCCCGGTGACTGTGATTTTCCCGTATTGTATCTCATTTTCCTCCATTTTGCAAGAAAAACTTTTGTAACTTTCAAAATATCTATGCACAACCTATTTATATTAGATTATCTCCGGTCTGCTCACGGAAAAATTGCAAGAATTTTATTTTATTCATTCATTTTCTCTTGCATCCTGGCTTTTTTGTGTTATACTGTATCCAACAAAACCATCATCCGAAAAGGGGTGCTTACCGATGATCCAACTGCACAGCGGCAGCGTCATGCTGCAGGGCGGCGTACCCGCACCGATCCCCGCCGCCGGCAGCGGCCGGGATAAGACCATGGCCTATCAGATCCTCCGCCGTCACCACCGGGGGCCGTGGGAGGGCCAGCTTCACCTGACCTTCGATAGTCTCATCTCCCACGACATCACCTATGTGGGTATCATTCAGACCGCCAAGGCCAGCGGCCTGCGGGAGTTCCCGGTGCCTTACGTTCTCACCAACTGCCACAACAGTCTCTGCGCCGTGGGCGGCACCATCAACGAGGACGACCACGCCTTCGGCCTGTCTGCCGCCGTGAAGTACGGCGGAAACTACGTCCCCGCCAATCAGGCGGTGATCCACCAGTATGCGCGGGAGATGATGGCCGGCTGCGGCCGCATGATCCTCGGCTCCGACAGCCACACCCGTTACGGCGCTCTGGGTACCATGGGCGTGGGCGAGGGCGGCCCGGAGATCGTGAAGCAGCTGCTACGCAACACCTATGACATCGCCGCCCCGCAGGTGGTGCTGGTGTGGCTCACCGGCACACCGCCCCACGGCGTGGGTCCCCACGACGTGGCCATCGCCCTGTGCGGGGCCGTGTATGGAAACGGCTTCGCCAAAAACAAAATTCTGGAGTTTGCCGGTCCCGGCGTGGCTCATCTGCCTATGGATTACCGCATCGGCATCGACGTAATGACCACGGAGACGGCGTGCCTGTCCTCCATCTGGCAGACGGACGATGCCGTGGCGGAGTACCTGACCATCCACGGACGGCCGGAGGCCTATACCCGGCTGGCCCCGGAGGAGGGTGCCTGCTACGACGCCATGATCTCCATAGACCTCTCCCGGCTGGAGCCCATGGCCGCCCTCCCCTTCCACCCCTCCGAGGCGGTGACGCTGCGGGAGCTGCTCCACGATCCCGGCGATTATCTGCGTCAGGTGGAGCAGCGGGCGGCGGAGCAGTTCGGCGGCAAGGCCACCCTCTCCCTCACCGACCAAGTGGTGGACGGCAAGCTGGTGGTGCAGCAGGGGATCATCGCCGGGTGCGCCGGCGGAATGTATGACAACATTGCCGAGGCCGCCGCCATTCTCTCCGGCGGTGACGTGGGCTGCGGCCCCTTCTCTCTGTCGGTGTATCCCCCCTCCATCCCGGTAAATCTGGAGCTGATGCAAAACGGCGTGCAGCAGGCGCTGCTGGAGGCCGGAGTCCTCTTCAAGCCCTGCTTCTGCGGCCCCTGCTTCGGAGCCGGGGATGTCCCTGCCAACAACGCCCTGTCCGTGCGTCACACCACCCGCAACTTCCCCAACCGGGAGGGCTCTAAGCCCGGCGACGGCCAGTTGTCCGGGGTGCTGCTGATGGACGCCCGCTCCATCGCCGCCACGGCCCGGAACCACGGCGTGGTCACCTCCGCCGCCGAGGTGGACTATCCCGCCCCGGCCCCGGTGCGCCGCACCTTCGACGGCGGGGTCTATGGCCGCCGGGTGTACTTCGGCTATGGCAAGGCCCGACCGGAGGCCCCCCTCCACTACGGTCCCAACATTGCCGAGTGGCCCGCCATCCCGCCGCTGGGGGAGGAGCTGCTGCTGCAGGTGGCCTCCGTACTGCGGGATCCCGTCACCACCACCGATGAGCTGATCCCCTCCGGCGAGACCTCCTCCTACCGCTCCAATCCCCTGAAGCTGGCGTCCTTCGCCCTGTCCCGCCGGGACCCGGACTACGTTCCCCGTGCCAGAGCCACTCAGGCACTGGAGGAGGCCCGCCGCAGCGGCGCCATACCCCCGGAGCTGCAAAGCGTGCAGAAGGCCCTCTCCATTCCCGACATGGGCCGGGTGCAGATCGGCTCGGTGCTGTTTGCCAACAAGCCCGGTGACGGCTCGGCACGGGAGCAGGCCGCCTCCTGCCAGCGGGTGCTGGGGGGCTGCGCCAACCTCTGCTACGAGTTTGCCACCAAGCGCTATCGCTCCAACTGCGTCAACTGGGGAATGCTGCCCTTCACGCTGGCGGAAGGAACGGATTTCCCCGGCTGCCCCGGTGACTTCCTCTATGTGCCGCAGGTGCGGGAAAAGGTGACCCGTGGCGATGAGGAGTTCCCCGCCCTGCTGCTGACGGACAGCGGCATCCACGCCCTGACACTTTATCTGAAAAATACCACCGCCGAGGAGCGGGAGCTGCTGCTCACCGGCTGTCTCATGAACCACTATGCGGCCCAAAATGCCGCCGAAAACCGGAGGTGAACCCCATGGAAAAAATCAAAATGCCCCACCCCATTGCGGAGCTGGACGGCGACGAAATGACCCATGTGCTTTGGGGGAAGATCAAAGAGCAGCTGATCCTGCCCTTTGTGGAGCTGAACACGGAGTACTACGATCTGGGCCTGCCCAACCGGGAGCGGACAGCGGATCAGGTGACACGGGATGCGGCGGAGGCCATCCGCCGCCTGCACATCGGCGTCAAGTGCGCCACCATCACCCCCAACCTCCAGCGACAGGAGGAGTACGGCCTGAGCCAACTGTGGAAGTCCCCCAACGCCACCATCCGGGCGGCGCTGGACGGCACGGTGTTCCGGGCTCCCATCCTCATTTCACGGGTCAAGCCCGTGGTGACCAGCTGGAAAAAGCCCGTCACCATCGCCCGCCACGCCTACGGTGATCTGTATAAGGCCGTGGAATACCGGGTCCCCGGCAAGGGAAAGGCGGAGCTGGTCTTCACCGATGAAAACGGCGTGGAGACCTCCCGCCAGACGGTGTATCAGTTCAGCGGCCCCGGCGTGGTGCAGGCCATGCACAACCGGGACGATTCCATTCTCTCCTTTGCCCGGTGCTGCTTCTCCTACGGGCTCTCCGTGGGACAGGACGTGTGGTTTTCCAGCAAGGATACCATCTCCAAGGACTACGACCAGACCTTCAAGCTGCTGTTTCAGAAGGTGTACGACGAGGAGTACCGGACGGCCTTTGAGAAGGCGGGTCTCACCTATCGCTACGCCCTCATCGACGACGTGGCGGCCAAGGTCATCCGCTCCCCCGGCGGCATCATCTGGGCCTGCAAAAACTACGACGGCGACGTCATGAGCGACCTCATCGCCGCCGCCTCCGGCTCTCTGCCCATGATGACCAGCGTGCTGGTCTCCCCGGACGGCAACTTTGAATATGAGGCCGCCCACGGCACCGTCACCGATCATTTCTATCGCTGGCGTCGTGGGGAGAAGGTCTCCACCAATCCGCTGGCTACCATGGCGGCTTGGGCCGGCGCCCTCCGCAAACGGGGCGAATGGGACAAAAACCAGCGCTTAGTGGACTATTCTGACTGTCTGAAGCAGGCTGGACTGGACGTGTTTGAGGAGGGGTATCTGTCTGAGGATCTGGCCGCCCTCTGTGACCCTGCCGACCTGAAGGAGATGCCGGATAATGACCGCCTGCTCTCCCTCATCCGTCAGCGGCTGGAGGTTCTGCTGGCCCAGTGACCGGTCAGATGCTTATCGCATCGTTATTCCGTCAACCAGTTGATCATTCCTCCCCAGATGACCGGTTGTCGCATTGCCACGGCGGTCAAAAGGCGGGACGGTGACCCGATAGTCAAAGAATAGAACCGTGACCCGGCAGGTAAGGATCGGCAGCTCCGTCCGGCGGATGTCCGCCCCTTCAGCGGCTTCCCTTCAGTAGCTGCACCGCCCGCCCTGTTGCAGAGCCTAAAGCAGTGTTTTATCTATTATATTGCACTTTTCCCTCAAGATATAAAATGAAACAGGCCATGTGTCCATAGACACATGGCCTGTTTTGTTTTACCGCCCACCTATTTCACGGCGTATTTTCTGGCGTATTCCCGGAAGCGGCGGTCGTATTCCTCGTTGTTCAGCTTGCCGCTGCGCAGCGTCTCATGGATGTTCAGATTGTGCTGGGACATATCGATAACGCTGCCGGCGATGTTGGAGCAGTGGTCGGAGGTGCGCTCCAGATCCGTCAGCAGGTCTGCCCACACAAAGCCCGCCTCGATGCTGCACTTGCCCTCCCGCATCCGCAGGATGTGACGGGTACGCAGCTGCTCCTTCAGCAGATCCACCACCTGCTCCAGCGGCTCCACGGCGGCTGCCGCCTGTGCATCCCCCCGGCGGAAGGCATCCGCCGACCGGTCCAGGATCTCCTCCACGGCGGCGTCCAGCACCTTCAGGTCCGCCTGAGCGGCTTCGCTGAGAGTCAGTCCCTTGCTTTGCAGCTCCTCGGCAGATTCCACGATGTTCACGGCGTGGTCGGCAATGCGCTCGAAGTCCCCAATGACCTTCAGCAGCTCCGTGGCGTTCTCACTGTCCGCCGCCGTCAGGGTCTGGCTGCTGAGCTTCACCAGATAGGTCCCCAGAATGTCCTCATAGTGATCCGTAGCCTCCTCGTCGGCCCGCACCTGCTCCGCCAACGCCGGAGTATAGTCCGTCACCGCCAGCAGACTGCCGCGCAGGGCCTGCACGGCGCAGTCCGCCATCTTCATGGTCACCTCACGGCACTGGCCCAGCGCCAGAGCCGGGGAGGCCAGCAGGCGCTCATCCAGCTCCGTCTCGTGCTCCGGAGCCGGGGCGTCGTGGATGACCCGCAGAGCCAGCTTCTCCAGCAGCGGGGCCATGGGCATGAGGATAGCCACGCACAGCAGGTTGAAGGCGGTGTGGATCACGGCGATGCCCGGCAGAGTGGCCGCCTCTCCCAGAATGGCCGGGGCCAAAATCGCCCGGACGATGGAATAGGCCGCCAGCAGCACCGCAGAGCCGATGACATTGAAGGACAGGTGGACAAAGGCGGCACGCTTGGCATTCTTATTGGCCCCCACAGAGGACAGCAGCGCCGTGACGCAGGTGCCGATGTTCTGGCCCATGATGATGGGAATGGCGGCGCCGTAGCTCACCTGACCGGTGACGGCCAGCGCCTGCAGAATCCCCACGGAGGCGGAGCTGGACTGGATGATGGCCGTCAGCACCGCACCGGCCAGCAGGCCCAGCACCGGGTTCTGAAAGGCGATGAACAGCTGTCGGAAGGCCGGCACATCCGCCAGACCGCCCACGGCGGAGGACATGGTTTCCATGCCGAACATCAATGTGGCAAAGCCCAGCAGCACCGTGCCGGTGTCTTTTTTCTTATTGTCCTTGCAGAACATGAAGAAGATGATACCCACCAGCGCCAGCACCGGCGTAAAGGAGGAGGGCTTCAGGAGCCGCACCCATATGCTGTCGCCGCTGATGCCGCCCAGACTCAGCAGCCATGCCGTCACCGTGGTGCCGACGTTGGCCCCCATGATGACGTTGATGGCCTGCCGCAGGGTCATGAGACCGGAGTTGACGAAGCCCACCACCATCACCGTGGTGGCCGAGGAGCTCTGGATCACCGCCGTGACGCCAAGGCCCGTGAAAAAGCCCGCCAGACGGCCGGTGGTCATCTTGCCCAGCAGGGAACGCAGGCGGCCCCCGGCCCGGCGCTCCAGCGCCTGTCCCATCAGCGTCATGCCAAACAGGAACAGACACAGCCCTCCCAGCATGGTCAATACATCAAAAATACTCATAAGCGTTTTCCTCTCCGCCGCCACCGGGCGGCACCTTTTTTTACACAGTTTTTCCCAAATACTCTATCTAATCAGTACTTTACCGGCGGCAGATAAAATCCAAAAGCGGAGTTTTGTAAAATCCATGTAAAATCTTACCCGGTGGATGGCGTCGGGACAGCAGGGGGGGAAGCTCGACGAAAAAGCAGGATTTATATCTCATATGTGGAAAAAATCACGTCTACCCCCTTGCGTACTTTTTGCGGATGCTGTATCATGTAGAATGTCCGGGAATTGGCCGGACAAAATAATAAAAGAGGAGAGAAAACAATGGAACGTATCTTCCACCTGAAGGAGAACGGCACGACTGTGAAAACAGAAATTCTGGCCGGTCTCACCACGTTCATGACGATGGCCTACATCATCGCCCTGAACCCCAATCTGCTCACCGGCTTCCAGACCGGGACGCCCCTGTGGAACGGCGTATTTCTCGCCACCTGCATCGCCTCCGCCATCGGCACGGTGTGCATGGCCTTCCTGGCCAACAAGCCCTTTGTCATGGCCCCCGGCATGGGCCTGAACAGCTTCTTCGCCGTGGTGGCGGGCAACGTGGCCGCCCTGCTGAACACCGACTACACCAGCGCCTTCCAGGCGGTACTGTGCATCATCCTGGTGGAGGGCATCGTGTTCCTGCTGCTGAGCGTGTTCAACATCCGTGATAAGATCGTTCACGCCATCCCTCTGGGCGTGCGGCTGGGCATCGGCCCCGCCATCGGCCTGATGCTGATGAATATCGGCGTTGGCTCCAACGTGGGCGTTTACGCCGAGGGCAACGGCTACACCGATCCCTTCTATGTCATGCGTGACTTCTTCGGCGCCATGACCCCCAGCGTCATCAAGGATCACATGGGCGCCGAGTACAGCACCATGGTCCTGACCGTCATCACCATGTTCGTGGGTCTGTTTGTCATCATCCTGCTGTCCAAGAAGGGCGTTAAGGCCGCCGTGCTGGTGGGTATGCTGGCTTCCTCCGTGATCTACTGGGCCGGTGAGGCCATCTTCCTGCACGTGAACCCCTTCGCCTCCCTGCAGGGCGCCTCCTTTGTGCCTCCCTTCCACGACATGGCTGCCACCACCCTGTTTAAGTTCGACTTCACCGACTTCTTCCGCATCGGCTGGTTCACCGCCATCACTCTGGTCATTACCTTCTGCATGATCGATATGTTCGACACCATCGGCACGCTGGTGGGTACCGCCTCCCGTGCCGGTATGACCGACAAGGACGGCAATATGCCCAACATGAAGGAGGCCCTGACCTCTGACGCCATCGGCACCGTGGCCGGCGCCTGCTGCGGCACCTCCACCGTCACCACCTTCGTGGAGTCCGCCTCCGGCGTGGAGGCCGGCGGCCGCACCGGTCTGACGGCTCTCACCACCGCCGTGATGTTCCTGGCCTGCATCTTCATCGCCCCCATCGCCGCCATCATCCCCGCTGCGGCCACCTCCTCCGCTCTGATCTATGTGGGCATCCTGATGCTGCAGGGCCTGAAGAATGTGGACTTCAACGATCTGGATCAGATCGTCCCCGTGTTCATCATGCTCATCGCCATGCCCATCTCCGGCTCTATCGGCCACGGCATCGGTCTGGCCATGATCTCCTACACCATCATCAAGGTGTTCGCCGGCAAGGCCAAGGACGTGTCCGTCTTGACCTATGTCATCGCCGCCCTGTTCATTGTGAAGTTCTTCGCAGTGGTGTAAGGCGAGCTATCCCCAATTAGGAGGGAATACGCCGTATGGATTATTATCTGCTGACGGATCTGGCTGCACAGGTGGGACACGGTCTCGCCATCAGCGGCGCAGAGACCTTTCGGGTGGAGGATACCATACGGCGTATTCTTCTTGCCTACGGCATTGAGTGCGAGGTATTCGCTATCCCCAACTGCCTGACCATCAGCTTTGAGGCCGCCAACGGCAAGCCCCTGACCATCATGAAGCGCATCGGCTTCCACGGCAACGATCTGGATGCGGTGGAGCAGTTCAATGCCCTGAGCCGCCGCATCTGCCGGGAGACCCCGGAGGTGGAGGTGGCGGTGCAGTGGCTGGAGGAGACGCAGGCCGCCTGCCGGAGGTACTCCCTGCCGGTATACTATCTGGGCCACTATCTGGGGGCCTTTGGCTATTGCTTTGTCTTTGGCGGCACCCTGCGGGACAGCCTGTGGGCGGGACTGCTGGGGCTGATTATCGGCCTTGTCAACGGGTTTTTGAACCGGCTGGAGGTGAACCCCTTCTTTCGTACCATCGCCGCCTCCTTCTTCATGGCGGCTCCGGCATATCTGGCGGCCAGTCTGGGGTGGATGGATTCCGTGGACTCTTCTATCATCGGCGCACTGATGATCCTGGTGCCGGGGCTGCTCATCACCAACTCCATGCGGGATATCATCTACGGCGATACCAACTCCGGTATCAACCGCATCGTGCAGGTGCTGCTGTCGGCCTTCGCCATTGCACTGGGTACGGCGGCGGCGTGGCGCATCACCTCCGGGCTGTACGGCCTGCCGGTAAGCACCGGTGTGGTGCATCCCTTCTGGGTGCAGGGTCTGGCGGTGCTGGTGGGCTGCGTGGGCTTCGCCATCCTCTTCAACGTACACGGCGGCGGAATGTGGCTGTGTACGCTGGGCGGCGTGGCCACGTGGATGGTATACCTGCTGGCGCAGCAGCTGGGCTATGGTGTTTACAGCATGAACTTCTTCGCCACGCTGGTGGCAGCCCTCTATGCCGAGACCATGGCCCGCATCCGAAAGTATCCGGTGACGTCGTATCTGGTGGTGTCCACCTTCCCGCTGCTGCCGGGGGCGGGCATCTACTATACCATGAGCCTGGGGCTGGCGGGAGACTTCCATGCGGCGCTGGCCAAGGGCCTGGAAACGGCGGGCATCGCCGGGTGTCTGGCGGTGGGGATCCTGCTGGTGTCCACCCTGTTCCGCCTGCCGGCGGAGTGGAAACGTCGGCACGGCAAGAATTAAGTGCCAAGCCCCCATATACCAAGAAACAAGGACTGCGGACAATGTCCGCAGTCCTTGTTTGATTGAGGGGATGGTTTTCTGTTAGGCGTATGATTTGCAGGGTGAGGGAATCAGTCCAGCAGCATCAGCAGCTCCTTGGCCTTGACGGCCTGCCCCTCCTTCACCCGGATCTCCCGGACCCTGCCGGCGGTGCGGGCGGTGACGGCCGTCTCCATCTTCATGGCCTCGATGGTCATGAGTACCTGATTCTCCTCCACGGTGTCGCCGGGCTGCACGTGGAGCTTGGACACCATGCCGGGGATGGAGGCCCCCACCTGACGGGGATCGCTCTCGTCGGCCTGCACCACCTGGCGGGTCTTTTCCGAAGCGTTGGGATCACGGACCGCCACCTCACGGCGCATTCCGTTCAGCTCGAACTGAACGTTGATGGTGCCATCGTCGTTGTGGTCACCCAGCCCCAGATACTTGATGACCAGTGTCTTGCCGTCCTCGATGTTGATCTTGTTGGTCTCGCCCAGCGCCATGCCGTTGAAGAACACATGGCTGCCCATACGGGTGATATAGCCGTACTCCTTGCGGTGGCGGCAGAAGTCCTCATATACCTTGGGGTACATGGCGTAGGAGATCAAGTCCTTGCGTTCCGGGTCGTCCCGGAACTTCCGCACCTCCTGCTCCAGCTGGTCAAAGTCCACCGGCGGCAGCAGCTTGCCGGGGCGGCAGGTGATGGGCTCCTCGCCCTTCAGGACCACCTTCTGCAGATCCTCCGGGAAGCCCCATGCGGGCTGGCCCATCATGCCCTTGAAGTAGGACACCACGGAATCCGGGAAAGCCAGTGCCTTGCCCCGCTCCACGATATTCTCCGGGGTCAGGTCGTTCTGCACCATAAAGATGGCCAGATCGCCCACCACCTTGGAGGAGGGCGTCACCTTCACCGGGTCGCCCAGCATATCGTTGACGGTCTTGTACATCTCCTTGACCTCCTCGAATCGGTCGCCCAGACCCAGCGACTCCACCTGGGGCCGCAGGTTGGTGTACTGACCGCCGGGGATCTCGTAGCGGTAGATGTCGGTGGTAGAGGTTTTCAGGCCGTGGTCGAAGCTCTCATACCGCAGGCGCACATCCGCCCAGTAGTTGGACAGCTCCTGCACCCGCCGCAGGTCCAGCCCGGTGTCCCGCTCCGTTCCCTGCAGGGCGGCCACCAGCGCATCCAGCGAGGGCTGGCTGGTAAGACCCGCCAGCGGGGCGCAGGCGGCATCCACCACATCCACACCGGCCTCGGCGGCCATCAGCAGGGCCGCCACCTGATTGCCGGTGGTGTCGTGGGTATGCAGATGGATGGGGATGCCGATCTCCTGCTTCAGAGTGGACACCAGCTTCTTGGCGGCGTAGGGCTTCAGCAGGCCGGACATATCCTTAATGGCCAGCATATGGGCGCCACGGTGCTCCAGCTCCTTGGCAAGGTCCACATAGTATTTCAGGGTGTACTTATCCTTGGTGGGGTCCAGAATGTCGCCGGTATAGCACATGGTGGCCTCCAGCAGCTTATTCTGGTTCAGCACCTCGTCCATGGCCACCTCCATGCTGGGGATCCAGTTCAGAGAGTCGAACACACGGAACACGTCGATGCCCCGCTCCGCCGCCTCCTTGATGAAGCTGCGGACCAGATTGTCGGGATAGTTGGCATAGCCCACCAGATTGGAGCCACGCAGCAGCATCTGGAAGGGGATGTTGGGGATCTTCTCCCGCAGCAGCCGCAGCCGCTCCCATGGGGACTCGTGGAGGAAGCGGTAGGCCACGTCGAAGGTGGCGCCGCCCCACATCTCCAGTGAGAAGCAGTCCCGCAGAATATCCGCCACGCCGTCAGCGCCCTTCACCATGTCACGGGTGCGCATCCGGGTGGCCAGCAGGCTCTGATGGGCATCTCGCATGGTGGTGTCCGTGAGCAGCAGCTTCTTCTGCTCCAGCACCCACTGGCTCACGGCCTTGGGGCCCTTTTCATCCAGCAGCTGCTTCAGGCCGGGGCCCAGCGGGGCCTGAGGCTGGGGGAAGCGGGGGGTGTCGTACTGGTGGCGCTCGGCGTTGGGATTGGCCACTTGGATCTCGGCGATGTACCGCAGGACACGGGTGGCCCGGTCACGGGAGTCCACGATGTCAAACAGCTCCGGCGTCTCGTCGATGAACTTGGTGTGGCAGCGGCCCGCCACGAAATCCGGATGGGCCAGAATGTTGGTGACAAAGGGGATGTTGGTCTTGACGCCCCGCACCCGTACCTCGTTGATGGCACGGGCTGCCTTGCGGCAGGCGGCGGGGAAATTATGATCCCAACTGGTGACCTTCACCAGCAGCGAGTCGTAGTAGGGGGAGATAACGGTACCCACGTCGGCATTGCCGCCGTCCAGACGGACACCGAAGCCGCCGGAGGAGGCGTAGGCCGTGATCTTGCCGTTGTCCGGGGCAAAATTGTTGGCGGGGTCCTCGGTGGTCACACGGCACTGGATGGCGTAGCCGTCGATGTGGACATCCTCCTGCCGGTTCAGGCCGATCTCCGGGTGACTCAGGGGATACCCGGCGGCAATGAGGATCTGACTGCGGACGATATCCACGCCGGTGACCATCTCCGTCACCGTATGCTCCACCTGAATCCGGGGGTTCATCTCGATGAAGTAGTAGCCGCCGTTTTTATCCACCAGAAACTCCACCGTACCGGCGCTGACGTACCCCACCGAGCGGGCAATTTTCACGGCATCCCGGCGCAGCGCCTCCACCGTCTCCTGCGGTACGGACCATGCCGGGGCGAACTCCACCACCTTCTGATACCGCCGCTGGAGGGAGCAGTCCCGCTCGCCCAGATGATAGACGTTGCCGTGCTGGTCGGCCAGGATCTGCACCTCGATGTGCTTGGGCTCCACCAGATACTTCTCCATGAAGATATCGCCGCAGCCGAAGGCCTTCTCTGCCTCGCTGTGGACCAGCTCATAGGCGGTGCGGACCTCCTCCGGGCTGTCGCAGCGGCGCATTCCACGACCGCCACCGCCGGCCGCCGCCTTCAAAATCACCGGGAAGCCAAAGGATACCGCCTTCTCCACGGCGTCCTCTGCATCCCGCAGAGGCTCCGTACAGCCGGGGATGATGGGAACACCACAGGAGATAGCGATCTCCTTGGCGCTGAGCTTATCGCCCATCTGCCCCAGCACCTTGGAGGATGGCCCGATGAACAGGATACCGTTTTCCTCACAGGCTCTGGCAAAGTCGGCATTCTCCGACAGGAAGCCGTATCCGGGATGGATGGCGGTAACACCACGGCGCTTGGCCAGTCCGATGATGCCGGGGATGTCCAGATACGCCCCCAGCGGGGATTTCTTCTCCCCCACCAGATACGCCTCGTCCGCCTTGGTGCGGAACAGCGAATAGGTGTCCTCATTGGAGTAGATGGCCACCGTGTGGATGCCCAGATCGTGGCAGGCACGGAAAATGCGGATGGCAATTTCGCCACGGTTGGCCACCAGCACCTTTTGGATTTCTTTGGTCTGCATGACCCATCGCCCCTTTCTGTCTCGTGGACATTTGTTTGCACATATTATATCATAGACCTTCCCCGCCTTGCAGAGGGCAAACAGCACAAATCGCCTTTTTGTTCACTCTCACAAGGCCGCCGGGGATTTTCTCCGCAAATTTGGAAGCTTTTTCCCTTCCGCCTGCGGTCGGCATCAAGAAGCCGCATCAAAAGCTCCCTCCGGCGCTTTCACGGTATCCCCCAGCCCCGTTTTTCCGGCGGAACGTTCGGAATGAATCGTACCGCCGGGTCGGCTTTTTGCACAAACGCTCTCCTTCACCGCATCTCCCCAAGGCCCTCAAACGCCATCAACGCCGCATCCCGAACCGGGGTGCGGCGTTGATGGTAAATAAAGGAAGAAGGAAAGAGTAGCAAATTCAGCGCCCCATCGGCGGGGGCGGCGGCTCAGCCGCCCAGATATGCCTTCTTGATGGAGTCGGACTCCGCCAGCTCATGGCCGGTGCCGGAGAGTGCGATCTTTCCGGATTCCAGCACATAGGCCCGGTCCGCCACCTGCAAGGCCATTTCGGCGTTCTGTTCCACCAGCAGGATGGTGGTGCCGGACTGGTGCAGCTCCCGGATGATAGCGAAGATCTGTCCCACCAGAATGGGGGCAAGGCCCATGGAGGGCTCGTCCAGCATCAGCAGCTTGGGGTGGCTGATCAGCGCCCGGCCCATAGCCAGCATCTGCTGCTCGCCGCCGGAGAGCGTTCCCGCCACCTGATCCCGCCGCTCTTGCAGGCGGGGGAAGCGGGTGAAGATATCCTTCAGCTCCTCACGGGTGGGCTTTTTGTGGAGGTAGGCCCCCATCTCCAGATTCTCCAGCACCGTCATCTGCTGGAAGATACGGCGGCCCTCCGGCACGTGGGCCAGCCCCTTATATACCAGATTGTGGCTGGGGGTGTGGGTGATGTCCTCCCCCAGAAACTCGATGCTGCCGGTACGGGAGTGCATCATACCGGAGACGGTTTTCAGGGTGGTGGATTTTCCGGCGCCGTTGGCGCCGATCAGGGCCACCACCTCGCCGGGGCGCACCTCGAAGGAGACGTTCTTCAGTGCATGGATCTTGCCGTAGTAGACGTTGATATCCTTAACCTTCAGCATCGTCCTTGGCTCCTTTCTTCCCCAGATACGCCTCGATGACGGTGGGATTGGCTTTGATGTCGGCAGGGCTGCCCTTGGCGATGACCTTGCCGTAGTTCAGCACGCAGATGCCCTCGCAGATACCCATGACCAGATTCATGTCGTGCTCGATGAGCAGAATGGCGATCTGGAAGGTATCCCGGATGCGGCGGATGTTCTCCATCAGCTCCGCCGTCTCGGAAGGGTTCATGCCCGCCGCCGGCTCGTCCAACAGCAGCAGCAATGGCCCGGAGGCCAGCGCCCGGACGATCTCCAGACGGCGCTGTGCGCCGTAGGGCAGGCTCCCCGCCTGTGCATGAGCCAGATCCGCCATGCCGAAGAAGTCCAACATCTCCAGCGCCGTGGCCTCCGCCTGACGCTCCGCCTTGCGGTAGCCGAAGCCGTGGGTCACGGCGGCCAGCAGGTTCTCCCGGACGCTATTGTGCATCCCCACCTTCACATTGTCGATGACGCTCATATCGTTGTACAGCCGGATATTCTGGAAGGTACGGGCGATGCCCATGCGGCTGACCTGATGGGTGGACTTGCCCGCCGTTGGCATCCCATTGATGAGGATGCTGCCCCGGGTGGGCTGATAGACGCTGGTGAGGAGGTTAAAGACCGTGGTCTTCCCGGCTCCGTTGGGGCCGATCAGTCCGGCGATCTCCGTGCGGCCAATGGTGAGGGTAAAGTCATCCACGGCGGTCAGACCGCCGAAATCGATGCCCAGTCGGCTGGCCTCCAGCACGGGGGCGTAGCGGACATCACGCTCCGGCACCAGCGAGCGGCTGGGGTACGGAACCAGCGGCGAATCCGGCAGCCGCACACCGGCAGTTTTCAACTCTTTCATTTCTTCGCCGCCTCCTTTTTCGTTTTCTCCTTCCGGGCCTTCCCAAGGCTCAGCAGGGCTTTCAGGGACCACCGACCTTTCCACTCCGCAAACTGCGGGGAGGAGTTCAGCAGCATAATGACGATCAGCAGTACGGAGTAGGCCAGCATCCGGTAGTCTGCCACCTGACGCAGTACCTCCGGCAGAGCCCGCAGGATGATGGTGGCGATGATGGAGCCCCGGATGGAGCCCATGCCGCCCAGCACCACGATCACCAGAATTTCGATAGACATATTATAGTCAAACATGGCGGGCTTGATGTTGGCCAGCGTATGACCGTACAGCACACCGGCCATTCCGGCGAAGAAAGCCGCCAGCACAAACACCATCAGCTTGTAATACGTCACGTTGACGCCGTTGGACTCGGCGGCGATGCGGTTATCCCGGATGGCCATGATGGCCCGACCATGACGGGAGTTCTTCAGGTTCATCATCACCAGCACCACCAGAAAAATCAGCACGATGGCAAAGGGCAGCAGCGTCCGGGTGTCGGCGTAGATGTCGCTGGTATCCAACCCCTTGGCGCCGCCGGTGACGGAGAGATTGTTGATGATGGTCTTGATGATCTCGCCGCAGGCCAGCGTCACAATGGCCAGATAGTCGCCCTTGAGCCGCAGGGCAGGCAGGCCCACCAGCAGGCCCACCACCGCCGCCGCCACGCCGCCCAGCAGCATGGACAGAGGCATCCGCACTCCGATGGGGACGCTCTGCGCCAGCTGAATGGAGAGCAGGCAGCCGGTGAACAGGCCCACGGACATGAAGCCCGCATGGCCCAGCGACAGCTCACCCAGCAGGCCCACCACCAGATTCAGGGACACCGCCATGACGATGTAGCAGGCCATGGAGATGAGCATATTGGAGATCTGCCGGCTGGCAGCTCCGGAGTAAATGAGGGCAGCGGAGCCGCCGCAGAGCAGGGCGGTGATGAGCAGTGTCACGGCGTTGCCGCTGAGGCGCCGTGCGCCGGAGGTCATATTCTTTCCCATAGCTTACACCTTCTCACTGATACGCTTGCCCAGCAGGCCGGTGGGCTTCACCACCAGCACCGCCACCAGCACGCCGAACACGATGGCGTCGGCCCACAGGGTGGAAATATACGTCTTGGAGAGCTGCTCGATAACGCCCAGCAGCACACCGCCCAGCATAGCGCCGGGAATAGACCCGATGCCGCCAAACACGGCTGCGGTAAAGGCCTTGATGCCGGGCATGGCGCCGGTGGTGGGCCGGATGTAGGTGTAGGCCGCTCCGTAGAAAATGGCGGCCACGCCCGCCAGCGCCGAGCCGATGGCAAAGGTGACGGTGATGGTGCGGTTGACGCTGATGCCCATCAGCTCTGCCGCCTCCTTATCCTCCGACACCGCCCGCATGGCCTTGCCCATCCGGGTACGGTTGATAAACAGGGACAACCCCACCATGATGATGGCCGTCACCGCCATGGTGGCGATGGTAATGCCGTCGATGTACACGCCGCCCAGCTCCACGCTGGGGATGGTGAACAGCACCGGAAAGGCCTTCTGCTCCGAGCCGTAGATCAGCAGCGCCAGATTCTGCAGCAGATAGCTGACACCGATGGCGGTGATCAGGACCGCCAACGGCGGGGCCTGCCGCAGGGGCCGGTAGGCCAGAAATTCAACGGTGATACCCAGCAGGGCGCAGACGGCGATGCTGATGAGGATAGCCACCAGCGGCGGCATCCCCAGCGTCAGCACGGAGGTGACAACGGCATAGGCTCCCACCATGATGATATCGCCGTGGGCGAAGTTCAGCATCTTGGCGATGCCGTAGACCATGGTATAGCCCAGAGCCATCAGCGCATAGATGCTGCCCAGGCTCAGGCCGCTGATAAGGGTCTCGATCAATCGGGTCATAAATCAGTTTCCTCTCTTTCTTCCGGATATCCCTCCCTGTCCGGAGGGCGGGCCGGGCGGCACAATACTGCCGTGCCGGAGACACCGGCAGGCACTGTTCTGCCGTTCGGCGGACAGCGCCCTCCGGGGCCGAAGCCCCGGAGAGCACCGGGTTTCTTTAGCCAAGCAGGCTGGTGGTGCCGTCGGCGGCGAACACCATGGCCTTGGCGTTCTTGGCGGGCTCACGGGTGGTGTCCCACTGCATGGTGCCGGTGAGGCCGTCCACGGTGATGGTGTACATGGCGTCCACCATGGCGGAGGTAAAGTCGGCATCAGCAGGGGTCTTGCCGCAGGCCTCCATGGCCGCCTTCACGGCGTACACGGCGTCGTAGGCGTCGGCGGCGAACTGATCAGGAGCGGAGCCGTGGAGCTTGGTGAACTTGTCCACGAAGGTCTGGGTCTTGGTGTCGGGAGCGTCCACGGCAAAGGGGGTCAGCATCATAACACCCTCCAGCATGGCCATGTCGGAGACCTTGGTCTGCAGGCCGTCCAGACCGTCGCAGCCAAAGACCTTGATGCCATCCAGCTTGCCCTGAGCCTGGGTCAGGAACACGGAGGCCTCAGCGGCATAGATGGGCAGGAACACCAAATCGCAGCCGGAATCACGGATGGCGTTGATCTGGGTGGAGAAATCCGTCTTGGTACCCTCGGTGAAGGCCTGCTGGGTGACGATGGTCAGACCCCGCTGGGCCGCCTGAGCAGTGAAGGTCTCCACCAGACCGGCAGAGTAGTCGATATCGGACTGATAGAACACGGCGATCTTGCTGCCCAGCTTGTTGTCAGCGATGTAGTCGGCGGAGGCAGTACCCTGCGCCGGGTCGTTGAAGCAGACACGGAAGGCCTTGTCGTTGCCCTGAATGCACTTCTCGGCAGAGGAGGTACAGGTGACGACGAGTACGTTGTCGTTCTTGGCGGCGGTGATGACGGACTGGGCCTCACCGGACAGCACGCAGCCCAGAGAGACGTCCATCTTATCGTCCATCAGCTTACCAAAGGCAGAGATGGCGGAGTCGGGATCGCCCTGAGAGTCCTCGGTCTGCAGCTTGAGCTGCCATCCGTTGACGCCGCCGGCGGCATTGATCTCCTCCACAGCCACCTGAGCGCCGTCACGGGTGGAGGTACCGTAGTGGGCATAGTCACCGGTCATGGGGCCGATGAGGCCCAGCAGCAGAGTCTGGTCGCTTCCGCCGCCGTTGCTGTCATCGCCGCCCTTGCCGCCGCATCCGGCCAGCAGGCCCAGCAGCATGGCCAGCGTCAATACCATACATACAAGTTTCATTCCCTTTTTCATGTTTCTTTCCTCGATTCTTGTGGGTTTTATTTTCAGCCGGTGGGCTTAAAAATACAAAAGAAAAACGGCCTTGCTCTTGCAGCAAAGCCGTCAGCCAAGTTTCTGTCCCGGACTATTCTGCCGGAAACCACTCGACGCTGTGCCTTACTGCGGGATGCGGGATAATTCGTACCAGTACGATCAGAACCAGCAGAACCGCCAGAGCCACCAGTACCCCCAGCAGAATGGACAGCAAAATGGACACCGCCAGAATGGCAGTGTCCAGAGCAAACAGGTAGGAAGCGGTGCAGGAGGCAGACTGAGTGGCCGGTGCGCAGCACGCATCGGCAGCATGAGTACGGTTACAGGCGGAAGTGTACTTCATGGTGTCTGTCTCCTTTCCAAAGGCTGGCCCACACGGGCGGGCCGCTTGATGTTGCATAGTTTACCGGTTTTATATGCAAAAGTCAATGGGGGGTATGTCGAATTTACCGCCCCGCAGCCCGGCATTTTATACAGTTTTCACAAACTTGCAGGAAACTTTTATGAAATAGAGTTTCTTTTTAAGAAAATATCATTCCAATGACCGCATACAACCCATGCGATACCCACGTAAAAAGCGCCCCTCTCCATCGGGAGGGGCGCTTTCGTTCCGCTGTTTATAGGGGAATACTTTACTTGCTCACCGTGTACCAAGTGTCGCTGCCGTCAACAGTGGAAGTCGTGGTGCAGCCATTACCCAGAGTGATCTTGCCGGTTTTGGCATTGACCGGGTCTACCGTTGTCACGCCGGGATTATAGTTTTTGAAGCTGCCGCCGTTTACCGTAATGGTGCAGCCGGCGGTAGCATTATCCTGGTGGTTCAGCACATAATACGTCCCATTGCTGGGGGTGGCCGTCTCGAACTTACCGCCGTTGATGGTCACCGTAGCCTTGCTTCCACTGCTCATGCTGGTGTAGACGAAGATACAGGAGGTCCCCTCGCTGGTACCATAGAAATGGCCGCCGTTGATGGTCAGCCTGCCATAGTTGCCCGCACGAACCGCAGAGGTCACCTTGTTTGCGTAGGTCTTATCCGAGCCGTATACCGCACCGGTCTGGCCCTCGCTGCTGTCATTGATAGTCAGGTTGCCCTTCTTGCCGCCGATATAAAACACGCTGCCGTTATTAGGCTTTACGCCCGCCGCATACTCCAGTCGGATGGAGTGGCCGTTCAGATCCACGGTCACGGTCTTGCCGGACAGATAGATCTCATCGGTGACCACGATATCATCCACCAGCTTGAAGTAGCCCTTGGCATTTTCCATCTTCAACGCCTGCTCACCGGTAGCCACCAGATAGGGGCTCGCCTTGGTGCCATTGCCGCCGTTGAAAACACTGCTGGAGGTCACCACAGTGAAGGGGGAGAAATCATCGGTGCTGAAGGTCAGCAGGCCGGTGGCAGCATCATAATAGTAGGTGTCGTTGGCCGCCTTGACCGCCTCGGCGCTCTCCGCCTTGGTCAGCGGTGTCTCGGAGTGATAGAACCCGATCACGTTCAGCTTCTTCTCCAGCTGCAGGGCGATGGTAAAGAACTTGCCGTCCGCTGCCGTGACCTTGTTGCCGTTCTGATCCTCCAGACGGACCTCGGTGGTAACGGCGTTGGTGCCGGTGACGATCTCAATGTTGGCCGGAGTCTGCCCTTCTGTCTTGACCAGCGTCAGCTTTCCGGCATCGGTGCTGCCTGCGGGAATGGTAGCGATCACAGTGGGGTCCTTCTCACGGTCCTGGATCACCGTGTCGCCGTCGGTATTCACATCGCCCACAGCCACCACGGGATAGGTGGCGTTGGCATCGTAGGTGTTGTTGAAGCTGTCGCTCTCCACGGTGTTCTGGGTGGCCACCACGGTGATGGCGATGCCGTCAATAGACTCGTTCATGTAGTCGTTGCCGGCGGACTCCTGCATATGACCCTTGATGGTGAAGGCAGCGCCCTCTTCCCCGGCCTTCAGCTGCATCTCGGTCAGGTTGATATCCGCATCATTGATGGTCCAGTCGATGACCTCATTCAGCTTGGCGCTGCCGTTGATGCCGGTGATGGCCACCTTGTACTTCAGGGCCAGATTGCCCTTGTTCACCACACGCAGCTCCGGCAGCTTGTAGGTGCAGCCCGGCTCCCACAGAATGGCTTCGTTTTCAGCGCCAGCGGCCTTCTTGAACTCCAGCTGCTTGCCCTGTGCATCGGCCCAGCTGGTGACATTGCCTTTCTCGTCCCATGCAGTGGCGTACTGGAGCTGAACATCCAGATTACCGGCCTGAATCTTGTTGACACCGGTGCTTGCGGTGTCGGTGAACCATGCAAAGGTAGCGCCTACCAGCATGGCCAGGCACAGAACCATGGCCATGACGCTGCCCAGCAAGGCCCGTTTGGTGCTCTTGCGGTTTGTCATAAGTATCTGCCTCCTATTTTTTTGCGTGTGCGGGTCTTGGCCGTTGGGCTTTGTGGGGGATGCGGGGAATACGGATCGCCACGTCGGGGCTGCGCCCCTCCTCAGAATGACACCTTCATTGACCCCTCCCTATCGTTTCTCTGAAACGATAGACGCCCATGGGCGTCCCGGCGCGCACTTTTACGCAGGCATATTACCACTTATATGGACACAATGCAAGTCCCTTTTTGTCAAAAACTGTCATTTTTTCTGGAATTTTCTGTATCCCACTCCCCGGCACGACAAAAGGGCCTTGCTCCTCGCCGCAAGGCCCTTATTTTTCTGGGAACTTCGCTGCCATTACCGCAGCTGCGCCGTGAACACGATCTCCCCCGGCTGAGGGCATTGGGCCCGGATGAAGCCGTGGTGTCCCTCGGCAATGCTCCGGGCGATGGAGAGCCCCACACCGAAGCTGCCGTCGGCGGAGCGGGCCTGATCCGACCGATAGAACCGGTCAAAGAGCTTCTCTGTCTCCCCCTCGGCCAGCGGTGTACAGGCATTGCTGCACCGCAGGCGGCACCGGTACTGCCGCCGTCACCACCCCCGACACCTCCGCCGACACGGCGGACACCCACCAGACCTCCGACAGCCACACCGCCCTGTATATCACACTGGGTACCGTGGCGGCGCTGGGTGCAGCCGCCGCCATGGTCGTGGTGGTCCTGCGGAAGCAGAAAAAAGCCTGACCTCTTCTCTCTTCCCTCTTTTATAAACAGGACAGGGTCCGGTTCCCTTGGGAACCGGACCCTGTCCTGTTTTTTGACGCCTCACCTACTCGCCAAGGCTGCGGGAGAACCCCCCATCCTCACAGGATGGAGAGCTGTCCCGGATCCTCGTCACCCTCTGGGCCAGTCCAGATCTCTGGGCAGCCCCAGAATGTAGTCGGCGCTGACGTGGTAGTACCGGCACAGCTTCTCCAGCTTCTCGATGCCCATCTCGCTGGTACCGTCCCGCCAGCGCCGGATCTGCTTGGTACTGACGCCGATGACCTTCGCCAGATCCTGCACCTTGGTGTCGCTGTCCTCAATAATGGCGTCAATATTTGGATACTGCTTCATGTATGCTCTCCTCGTGGTCTATTGTCTATGCTTCATCGGCGATTTTTGTCGAATTATGTCGAAAATTTTACACGCAAAATGGCACGTTCGTCTTGACTTTGGACATATATGTCATTTATAATATGTAAAGACATATATGTCCCACATTTATTTGTTCGTTCTGTCCTCATCACCGTCATTGTTTGACATTCTCCACGCAATATGACTGGAAATTTCAGGACAGTTGCTCTGTTTCGACGTTCTTCATGAGCAAAAGATGCTTTAATAGTCCTGCACCCGCCAAGTGCTCCAAGCTATCTCCGGGAGGAACCCCCTATGACCGTAAAAAAACTCTTACAGCTCCTTAGCACCATTCTGGTGGCGCTGGTAGTCCTTCTGGCCGTGGCGCTGGTCGGCGTCCGGCTGGCCGGCATCCGCACCTTCACCGTTCTGTCCGGCTCCATGGAACCCACTTACCACGTAGGCTCCCTCATCTACGTAAAAAAGGTGGACCCCACCACCATCCGGCCGGGGCAGGTCATCACCTTCATGCTGGATGAGAACACCGTGGCCACCCACCGGGTGGTGGAGGTGGTCCCCGACGAGGACGATCCCTCCACGCTCCGCTTCCGCACCAAGGGCGACGCCAACGACGCCGAGGACGGCAGCCTCGTCCACTATAAAAACGTCATCGGCACCCCGGTGTTTACCATCCCCAAGCTGGGCTACGTGGCCAATTACATCCAGCATCCCCCCGGCCTGTACGTGGCCATCTCCGCCGGGGCCGTCCTGCTGCTGCTGACCTTCCTGCCGGACCTGCTCTCCGGCGGCTCCGACAAGGGGCAGGGCAAGCACATCCGTCAGGACAGTCAAAAGGCGTAGATCCGTCGGTCCTGCCGCAAGGCTCACCATATCATTTGTTATCATTTTATGCAGGAGGAAAAAACATGAAAGCAAGGAACCGCATCAAACCCCTGTTGACCCTGTGCTGCGCCCTGCTGCTGGTAGCCGCCGGTGTGTTCGGCACGCTGGCCTACCTCACCGGCACAGACACGGTCAACAACACCTTCACCGTCGGCAACGTGAAGATCACGCTGGACGAGGCCAAGGTGAACACCGACGGAACGCCTGTGGTGGGCGCTGACCGGGTGAAGACCAACGAGTACCATCTGCTCCCCGGCCACACCTATACCAAGGATCCCACCGTCACCGTCAAGACCGGCAGCGACGCAAGCTACGTCCGCATGAAGGTCACCTTCAACAACGCCAAGGCCATCATCGCCCTGTGTACTGACCCCGAGTTTGCCGAGGACGGCCCCACCGGCGTGGAGAACGCCTATCCCCTGATCCGCATGGTGAAATTCGTGGAAGCCAACGCCGCCAAGTGGGACGGCATCATCCCCGATAACATGATGGACACCGAGGAGATGTTGGCCGATGCCAAGTACTTCGCCTACGACAAGGCCACTGACACTCTGACCTACTATTTCTATTACAACGAGACCGTTGCCGCCCCCGACGGTGATGTGGTCCTGCCTGTCCTGTTTGACAAAGTGACCCTGCCCGAGTGGGTCACCAACGACCATCTGGCCACTCTGGAGAATTTCCAGATCACCGTGGTGGCCGAGGCCATTCAGGCCGACGGCTTCGCCAATGCCGGCGCCGCTTGGGCCGCCTTCAACGGCTGATTTTTCCCCCGGTTTCGACGGCACATGGGCTGCGCCCCACGCCGCAGAAATAGATGTTATAGTTTGTAAGAAAGGAAGAATCAAGTATGAAGAAAAAAACTCTGGCACTGGTTCTGGCTCTGACCCTGTTGGTGGCCGGTGTCGTCGGCGGCACGCTGGCTTGGCTGACCGATCAGACCGCCGAGGTGAAGAACACCTTCACCGTGGGCGATATCAACATCGGCCTCACCGAGACCACCACAGACTACAAGATGGTTCCCGGCAACACCATCGCCAAGGACCCCACCGTCACCGTCAAGGCCGAGTCCGAGGCCTGCTGGCTGTTCGTGCAGGTCACGGAGTCTACTAACCTGAAGGACTTCATCACCTATGCCATCGCAGAGGGTTGGACGGAGCTGCAAGACGGCGTTTACTACCGTGAGGTCTCCGCCTCCGCCGCCGACCAGCCCTTCTCCGTGCTGAAAGGTGATGCCGTCACTGTGAAGGACACTGTTACCAAGGAAATGCTCACGGCTAAGGATTTCGCCAATCCCACCCTGACCTTTAAGGCCTACGCCGTGCAGAAGGACAATGTTGCCTCTGCCTCCGATGCTTGGGCCAAGGTCAACCCCTAACCAAGTGATCCCTTGCACATTCTGATACCCAAAAAATCAAACAAAAAGGAGAGCAATTACATGAAAAAGAAGATCACTGCCCTGTTCCTGTGCGTGGCGCTGGCCGCCATCGCCATCGTCGGTGCCTCTCTGGCCTACTTCACCGACACCGACAACGAAACCAACACATTCACCGTCGGCGGCGTAAAAATCGACCTGATCGAGCAGCAGAGTAATGAGGACCATACCGGCTTTGTTCCTTATACGGGAGATAAGGTTCTCATGCCCATCGTCGGCTCCGCTCAGGGAGAAAAATACCCCAACGGCCAGCCCAAGGCTGCGAACTACATCGACAAGGTCGTAACGATTCAGAATACTGGCAAGTCTGCCGCTTGGATTCGTGCTTACTATGCGGTTCCCTCCGATCTGGATGACGGCTATGAGACCTTCAACGCCGGTGCGAACATCCTGCACGGCAACTTCGGCAACAAGATCGTTGACGGCACTGTCTACACCACCTTCGGTGCGGAGTGGAACTGGATGCATGACGGCAAGTGGAACTACTTCGAGACCACCATGGACGGCGTCAGCTACAACGTCTACTTCGCTGACTACTACCAGCCTGTTGCGGCCAATGAGACCACCGAGCAGCTCATTTGCGGCGTGTATCTGGACAAGAACGTGGATATGAAGGACGGCAAGTACATCGATACGCGTTACCCCAACGCCGACCTCTCTATCCTGGAAGGCACGGTCAAGTATCCCGTATTTGCGGTTGCTGTGCAGGCCGAGGGCTTTGACACTGCCGCAGCTGCTATGGATGCCGCCTTCGGCGCCAACTACAATCCTTGGGGCGGTACCGCCACCAACTGGCAGTAATTCCCCCCAACAGGAAGCAGATCGGCTTCCCTGACTTTACTATCTCCTCCCTATTTTTTTGCGGCTCGGGTCCTGTGACCCGACCAACCCCGACACGCCTGTTACCAGCGGGTCGTGTCGGGTGGCAGAAAGCCCCCCTATAGGCTCCCTGCCGCCCCGGTGAACCTGTTACCAGCGGGAACACCGGCGGCCGTGGCCTCTTAGAGGCCCGGCCAAACCAGTGCAGCTGTTACCGCAGCTGCACCGGTTTGACCGTTGCGGTCAACCACCTTCTCTGTCCTCCCTATGGAGGCTGACCATAGACAGGAAAGGAGCAACCACATGAAACGAAAGCTGTTATTACTGGCGGTGCTGGCCATCTGCGTGGCCACGCTGGCAGCCGGAACGCTGGCGTATTTCAGCGCCGACGGAACGGCACGCAATGTCATCACCACCGGCAATGTCTCCATTGCTGTGGAGGAGTGGGCGGATGCGGATAAGACCCAGCCCTTCGAGGATCTTACCGGCATCATGCCCGGCACCACCGTCACCAAAATTGCCGAGGTCCGCAACACCGGCGAGGCCGATGCATGGATCCGTGTCCGCCTCACCGGCGACATCCGCCTCACCGGTGACGGCACGCCGGACCCTTCGCTGGTAAAGCCTGACCTCAACACCACCGACTGGACGCTGGGTCCCGACGGCTACCTCTACTGCAACAAGGCCATCCGCCCCGGCGAGACCACCGCCCCTCTGTTTACCTGCGTCACCTTTGACGCCGGTATGGGCAACGAGTATCAGGATGCCACCGCCACAGTCCATGTGGCCGCCGAGGCTGTCCAGACTGCCAACAACGGCGTCACCGCTCTGGAGGCGCTGGGCTGGCCAACGCAGGGTTAAGGAGGTGCGGTACATGAAAAAAATGCAGCATATGAAGAGAAAAGCCCTTGTGGCGCTGGTGCTGTCCGTCACCATGCTGCTGACCCTGATGCCCGGTCTGGTCTTTGGTGTCTCCGACGATCAGGGTGACCCGGACACCGTCAGCTCCTCCATCGACTACCCCACCGTGAATTTCACCGACGTGGCCCCCTTCCTGCCCCCGGTCAGCGGCACTGCCCCCCGGCGCTCCCCGGCCCGTGACGCCGGTGATGCCGATCCCAGCAGCGATAACGGCAATAACGGCATGGTGGTCAACAAGACCTCCGTTTATAACGAGGAGACCGGCACCTATGACATCACGCTGGAGGCCTACGCCACCGGCAGCAAGGTCATCAGCACCGTCACCAGCGACGTCCCCACGGACATCGTTCTGGTCCTGGATCAGTCCGGCTCTATGGGGGATAACTTCTCCACCACAACGTCGGACTCCTGGGTCTCCTACGGCAAGCGTACCAACGACGCAAACTATAATAACCGCATGGACAGCAGCAACAACAAGAAGAACCGCAACCTTTACTACAAGCTGTCCGACGGCGGTTATGCAGAGGTCCGTATGGACCGCTCCGAAGCCGGAACCGTCAAAAAGTACACGGAGTATAACGGAAACAACTCCGACTGCTATGATAGCAGCGATACCCTCTATACAGAAGTAAACGGCCAGTATGTAGAAGTATCTGTTTCGTATACTACTAATTACGGAATACGTACCTATACCTACACTTATACTGTCCCCGGCAGCTCACCGGTCACGGGAACAAGCTACTATAAGCGCGGCGATCCTCCCTTCCCCATCTACCGGTTGGAGGACGTCCCCGATTATGCATATACCTATTCCTACAACGTCAACGGGACCCGCACGGACATCGGCACCTCCACCGGAGCGGACACGGTATTTGAAACCGAGCTCTATCAGAAGATTCCCTCCGGCACCAAAATCACCCGTCGGGAAGCCCTGAAAAATACCGCTGCCACCTTTGTAAACGCCGTGGCGGAGAAGGCCAAGGGCGCTGACGGCGTCCTCGGCACCAAGGACGACATCTCCCACCGCATCGCCGTGGTGGGCTTCGCCAGCCAGTCCGGCAACGGCGACAACACGGAGCTGCTGTCCATCGCCGGAAGCAACAGCGGCAACGTGGGTGTGGCCTATCACAACATCACCGACCAGAACCTCAAGGACGTTCTTCAGGAAGTGGACACCTCCGCCGGTCAGACTATGGTCTCCGACGCCATCGGCGCTCTGGCCGCCAGCGGCGCCACCCAAACGGATCTGGGTCTGGACATGGCCCAGCGCATCCTCTCCGCCAACCCCGTGCAGCCTAACGAAAAGCGCAACCGTGTGGTCATCGTCTTTACGGACGGCGCCCCCACCAGCTTCAACGGCTTTGAGAAGGATGTCGCCGACAACGCCATTACCCATGCCGGCTCCATCAAGACCGCCGGAGCCACCGTCTACACCATCGGCATCTTCGCCGGAGCCAACGCCGCCAGTGCCGGCACCGAGCCCAAAGGTGACCTTGGTCAGAACAGCAGCTCCCTGAACAGTGCCTGCAACTGGTTCATGCAGCAGGTGTCCTCCAACAACGGTGCGCCCCGTACCCCCAGCTACTACCTGTCTGCGGCGGACACCGGTGCTCTCAACAACATCTTCCAGCAGATCTCCGACAACATCGAGAGCGGCGGCTCCTCCTCCACCCTGACGGAGGAATCCGTGGTCCGGGATATCATCTCCCCCCAGTTCACCCTTCCTGCCGGAGCCACCGCCTCTGATATCACGCTGGAGACCTACGCCTGCACCGGCAAGGACGGCGACACCTACACATGGCGCCAAAACGACACTGCCATGGGCGCCACTGCCGCGATAGACGGCAATAACGTCAGCGTCACAGGCTTAAACTTCTCCGATAACTACGTGGGTACCGTTACGAATAACGGCATCGTCACCTACCGGGGCCATAAGCTGGTCATCCGCTTCAGCGTCAAGCCTCAGCCCGGCTTTCTGGGCGGCAACAATGTCCCCACCAACGCCGGGGCCGGCGTCTATGAAAACAAAGACTCCGAGACCCCTGTCCGGGAGTTCCCCCAGCCCACGGTAAACGTCCCCATCCAGCCCGTCACCGTTGCAGCGCAGGACTATAACGTCTATCTGCTGGGCGGTCTCACTGCTAGCCAGCTGCAAAGCGGCTCCACCGTACAGGTAGGCAGCGTTAAGCTGGATCTGACCAAGGCCACCGACCCCGACCACCCTTACGGTCTGGAGCCGTGGCAGACAGCCTATGTGGACATCACCGTCTCCATCACAGGCCCGGACGGCAGCCCCGTCACCGACCTGACCCAGCTGCGGGCGGACACCTCCTGCGCCGTCTCCGTCACGGTATCCCCCAAAACGGAGCCGCAGGCGGATTCCAGCGGCACACCGGCCGCCAAACAGAGCGGCAGCGCCACCGGCAAGGTCAACGTCTTTAAACCAACGCTCACCTACGAGGACGGCACCGTCTACTACGGCGACACCTTCGATAGGGCCACGCTTCCCGGCTACTGCACCTCCACCCGCTGGTTCCACGGCACCACCGAGGATACCACCGTATCCATGACCGGCACCGCTCCGGAGCTGTCCTACAGCTACGACACCACCCTTCTGACGGACACCGTGGATACCAAGCAGGATATCCCCGTGAAGGCCACCATCTCCATCGGTGACACCAACATCACCGCCGATACCACCTTCCTGCACATGAGCTGCGCCGGAGAGACCTGGAGCCACACCAGCGGCGACCCCGCCTTCCTGCTCCACGTCAGGACCTGCGCCCTGACCGTCGCCAAGACCGGCGGCGCTGACGGTGAGCCCTATGTGTTCAACGTCTACCGCAACGGCGATCTCTACACCCAAGTCACGGTGGTGGGCAGCAGCAGTGTCTCCATCTATGAGCTTCCGGTGGGCAAATACACCATCGAGGAGGACACCGGCTGGAGCTGGCGCTATGACGCCGCCTACGACCCCGATAAGCCGGACGGCTGCACCCTCACCGCCGGCCACAATAGCGGCAGCATCACCTGCACCAACACCCTGAAGAATGACCGCTGGCTCAATGGCTTCAGTGATGTTATCGCCAATATCTTCGGGATCCGACACTGAGAAAGGAGGAACTGTTTGTGGCACGCAGAAAATATCCTTCGCCCCGGAAGCCGGGTGCGCTGCTTCTGACGCTGGTTCTGCTGGCGCTGGCCCTCACCGGCGCCACGCTGGCCTATCTCATCACCCATACGGACCCCGTCCCCAACCGGTTCACTCCCGCCCATGTGTCCTGCAACGTCACGGAGGACTTTGACGGCACGACCAAGAAGAACGTCAACGTCACCAACACCGGTGACATTGACGTCTACCTCCGGGTGAAGCTGGTGACCTACCGGGTCAATGACGACGGCCAACACATCGGCGGCACGGCAGCCATCCCCGCCTTCACCCCCGGCGACGGCTGGGTAAAGTATGGCGACTATTACTACTACACCTACCCCGTGGCCCCCGGTCAGCAGCCCGAAACCCCGCTCATTGACAGCCTGACCCTCACCGGCAGCTACAGCGATGCCGACGGCGGCAAGCAGGCGCTGGAGATCATGGCGGAGGCCCTCCAGAGCACCCCGGCAGACGCCTTGGGTGAGGCTTGGGGCGTCACCATCACACCGGGCCACGTGGCCCAGTATCAGTAAGGAGGGGACGGCATGAAACGAAAAACCATCTGTTCTCTGGCGTTGACGCTGCTGATGCTCCTGTCCTGTCTCTGCGCCGCCTATGCGGACACCGGCTCCGTCACCTATGACGGCGACGCTCAGAGCTTCGTGTTCCTTCCCGGCAGTGACTACTCCCCCTCCGACCTGTTCCCGGACTTTAAGGGCGTCATGCCCGGCGACCGGCTTACACAGACCCTGCGCCTGCGAAACGACAGCGACCATCGGGTGCGGCTGTACCTGCGCTCTCTGGGATCCGAGTCCGGTTCCGAGGAATTTCTCTCTCAGATGACCCTGACGGTGCAGGCTCCCACCTCCACCCTTTTCGATGCCCCTGCCCATGAGACGGCTCAGCTGACGGATTGGACGGAGCTGGGAACCATCGCCCCCGGCGGCGATCTGGAACTCACCGTGACCCTGAACGTCCCCCTGACCATGGGCAACGACTTCCAGTCCGGCATTGGCTATCTGGACTGGCAGTTCAAGGCCCAGGAGCTGGAGGACCCCACGCCCCCCACCGGCGACACCTACGCCCCCACCCTGTGGCCGCTGATGGCCACGCTCTCCATGGGCGGCATCGCCTTCCTCCTGAGCCGCAGAAAGCACCGGGAGGAGCCGTAATTTTCCGCATGAAAAGAGACTGCCGAGCCCCTTCGACAGTCTCTTTTTCTGTCTATCTCCCTGTCAAGGGCATGGGAAAGCCCAGCCATGGGGCCTCCTTGGGCGGCAGTTTGGAAAACCGCATGGCCGCCCCGGTCTGGGGATGGGTAAACTCCAGCCGCCACGACCACAGGGCGATGCCTTCCCCTTCCTCTCCCCCGCCGTATTTCCGGTCCCCCACCAGTGGAAACCCACGGGAGGCAAACTGCACCCGAATTTGATGGGTCCGCCCGGTGTGCAGCCGGATACGCACCAGTGACAGCCCCTCCCGGCTCCCCAGCACCTCATAGGACAGCTCCGCCGGGCGCACGTTCCTCCCCGGCTCCGCCGCCACATAGGTGCGCCGCCGGACGGGATCCCGCCCCAGCAGGTCCGTCATCACGCCCCCCTCCGGCACGCCGTGGACCACCGCCAGATACTCCTTGCCGAAGGTGCGGCTGCGAATCTGCTCCGACAGCAGGGACGCCGCCTTGGCCGACCGGGCGTAGACCATCAGCCCGCTGACGGCGGCGTCCAGCCGGTGTACCGTGCGGATGCAGGGGGTCCCCAGTTCCTGCCGCAGCAGCTGGGGCATCCCGCCGGGCTCGTCGGTGCTCAGCACCCCGGCAGGCTTCACCGCCACCACGATGCGTGGGTCTGCGTAAACGATCTCCATAGGGCATCTCTCCCTTACCATTCATCTTCTATCCTCTATCCTACCACATCCCGTCTCCGCTTGCAAGAAAGCCCTTTCCATCTGCCGTCAGGCGTGCTATAATGGCACCAAACCATCAGAATACAGGAGGGGATTGCCGTGAAAAAGACCGTTTTGAGGAAATATGCCCAGCTGATCGCCGCCTCCGGCGTCAATGTGCAGCCGGGTCAGGAGGTATTCATCGCCGCCGATCTGGATCAGCCGGAGTTTGTGAAGATGCTGGTGGAGGAATGCTATAAGCGCAAGGCCAAGAAGGTGGTGGTGGACTGGAGCTATCAGCCCCTGCAAAAGCTCCACTACCGCTATCGGACCCTGACCACTCTCTCCAAGCTTGATAACTACGAGGAGGCCCGCTGGCAGCACTATGTGGATACCATACCCTGCCGCATCTACCTGCTCAGCGAGGACCCCGACGGCCTGAAGGGCATCAATCAGGAGAAGATGGCCAAGAGTCAGCAGCGGCTGTACCCCGTCATCAAGAAATACCGGGATCAGATCGAGAACAAGTACCAGTGGTGCATCGCCGCCGTCCCCGGCGCCGCATGGGCCAAGAAGCTGTTCCCGGAGCTGCGGACCAGTCAGGCCATTGAGAAGCTGTGGGAGGCCATTCTCTCCACCAGCCGGGTGTACGAGGACCCCGTGGCGGCGTGGGAGGCCCATAACAAGGACCTCCACGACCGGTGCCGGTACCTCAGCGGTCTGGGCATCCGGGAGCTGCGCTACAAGAGCGCCAACGGCACGGACTTCACCGTGGGCATGATCCCGGAGGCGCAGTTCTGCGGCGGCGGCGAGACCAGCCTGCAAGGCATCTTCTTCAATCCCAATATCCCCACGGAGGAGTGCTTCATCTCCCCCATGAAGGGCGTGGCCGAGGGCATTGTCTACGCCACCAAGCCCCTGAGCTATCGGGGTCAGCTCATCGACGGCTTCTGGATCCGCTTCCACGAGGGTAAGGCGGTGGAGTGGCACGCCGAGGTCAACAACGACCTGCTGACCAAGCTCATCACCATGGACGAGGGCAGCTGCTATCTGGGCGAGTGCGCTCTGGTCCCCTTCGACTCCCCCATCAATCAAACGGGCCTGCTGTTTTATAACACCCTCTTTGATGAAAACGCCTGCTGCCATCTGGCGCTGGGCATGGGCTTTGCCGATACCATCCGGGACTTCCAGAGCAAGACGCTGGAGGAGTGCCGGGCGCTGGGCGTCAACGACTCCATGATCCACGAGGACTTCATGATCGGCTCGGCGGACCTCTCCATCGACGCCGTGTGCGACGGCGGCAAGGTGGTCCCCATCTTCCGCAATGGTACATGGGCTTTTTGACCGCCGGCCCTTTCACAAAGACTGTACTCTGTTTTCGTAAATCATTGCAAATCTGAGTTGGGAAGCTAAGGCCTCTGAAAAATATAGCCATCAGAATCCTCATCGGGATCGTCATGGTGATTCTTTGGAGCATCGCTTTTACCAACGTATTGAGCGCAGAGCCGGAATAGGGATCGGGCTGTGCTTGGGGGTATCCCTTGGCATATCCCTTGGCTCCATTTTCGAAAAGAAGGATCAGGAGAAAGAAAATGGATGATGCGTTCATCCAATCATTGCAGATAACCCAAGGGAGGGAGGAGCGCTGCTCCTCCCTCCCTTGGGTTTGCTTTTCGTTTTTTATGCTGCTTTTTCTCTTCCACGAAATTTTTCTCCCAACGGAGGATTTTCCACCGCAGAAAAAAATCCTCCGTGGGAAAATGGCTCACCGGCGGGCCAAATTTTTCTATGTGGAACAAGTCCCGGTTTGGGAGACGGCGGCGTGTCCCATGGGACAAAAACGGTATTCCTTCGGACGTCAGGTCCCGGTCTGATATGGGGCGAGTGGACGTCCAAAAAATGTCCAATCTCTCAGCGCTGATACTCAAATTCCAGATCGTACATGGAGACAATATCCCCGTCCTGGATCCCCATCTGCTCCAGCTGATCGAACAGACCCGACTGGCGCAGAACCTTATCGAAGTACATCCGGCTCTCATAGTCGGAGAAATTGATGTTGCCCATGAGCCGCTGGAGCCACGGCCCCTCCACCAGCCAGGTGTGGTCGTCCCGGTGGATATCCAGCGGGGCGGTGGTATCCACCTCCGGCGGGCGGGGTACATACTCCGGCTCATAGACCGTCACCGGCGGCAGCTCCGCCAAGCGGCGGGCGATGGCCTGCACCAGCTCACGGGTCCCCTGATGGGTGGCGGCGGACATGGCCATGAACTCATAGCCCGCCTCCTGCACATGGCAGCGGAAGGTCTCCAGCTGGTCAGGGTCCGCCAGCAGATCCGTCTTGTTGGCCACCACGATCTGGGGCCGCTGAGCCAGCTCCGGGCTATACTGCTTCAGCTCGGCATTGATGGCGTCAAAGTCCGCTATGGGGTCCCGGCCCTCGCTGCCGGAGACATCCACCAGATGCACCAGCAGACGGCAGCGGTCGATGTGCCGCAGGAAGTCGTGGCCCAGCCCGGCTCCCTCGCTGGCCCCCTCGATGATGCCGGGGATATCCGCCATAACGAAGGACACGCCCTCATCCACATACACCACGCCCAGATTGGGATAGAGGGTGGTGAAGTGGTAGTTGGCGATCTTGGGATGGGCCTTGCTGACCACGCTCAGAAGGGTGCTCTTGCCCACGTTGGGAAAGCCCACCAGACCCACGTCCGCCAACAGCTTCAGCTCCAGCACCACGTCGTGGCTCTCGCCGGGAAGGCCCGCCTTAGCGAAGCGAGGCACCTGCCGGGTGGGGGTGGCGAAGTGCTGGTTGCCCCAGCCGCCCCGGCCGCCCTTACAGAGGACGAAGGGCTCGCTGTCGGACATATCCTTGATGATCTCGCCGGTCTCGGCGTCCCGGATGAGAGTCCCTCTGGGGACCCGGATGGTGAGACTCTCTCCGTCCTTGCCGCTTTTGCGGCCGCCCTGCCCATCTACGCCGGGAGAAGCCACATATTTGCGCTTGTAGCGGAAGTCCATCAGCGTGGACATATTGTCATCCACCTGCACGATGATGCTGCCGCCGTCGCCGCCGTCGCCGCCGTCGGGGCCACCGGCGGCCACGTATTTCTCCCGGTGGAAGGCCACGGCTCCGTTGCCGCCGTTGCCGGCCCGGACGGTGATGCGGGCTTTATCGATGAATCCATTTGCCATAATGCTACCTCGTTTATCTGAAAATGTGTATTTTACTCCAGTATGTCCTATTTTAGCGGAAAAACGCCCCACCGTCAAGGGCGGGGCGCAGGAGAAAACAGGTGCGGCCTGCGGGGAAAACTCTTGCAGATACACGGAAAAGGAGGACAGGCGTTTGCCTGTCCTCCTTATTCCTGTTGGGTAAAGGATATACGGTTTTCATGCCAAGGGCGTTACTCCAGCGCATCCCGGCTCTCGAACACATCACGGATAGAGCCGCTGCGGTCGATCTCCGGCTCAGGCTGGGGTTGCTTGCTCATTTGCAGCTCCTGCCACTTGGCCTTGTCGATGAGCAGCTGGCGGGGCTTGGAGCCCTCGAAGGGGCCGACGATACCCCGCTCCTCCATCTGATCCACCAGACGGGCGGCACGGGAATAGCCCAGCTTCAGGCGGCGCTGGAGCATGGAGACGGAGGCCTGTCCCGTTTCCAGAACCACCTCCACGGCAGCGGGCAGCAGCTCGTCGCCGTCCTCCTGCGCTTCGGCAGGCTCGGCAGAGGTCTTTCCTCCGCCGCCCTTTTCCTTCTCCTTCACCGCCTGCTCAATTTTGTCCATGACCTCACGGGAGTACTCCGCCTCGCCGGTGGTTTTGACGAAGCCCACCACCCGCTCGATCTCCTCCGGGGTGATGAAGCAGCCCTGCACACGGGTGGGCTTTCCGGCCCCCAGCGGGGCATAGAGCATATCGCCCTTGCCCACCAGCTTTTCGGCGCCGGTGGTATCCAGAATGATGCGGGACTCCAGTGAGGATGCCACGGCGAAGGCGATGCGGCTGGGGATATTGGCCTTCATCAGGCCGGTGATGACGTCGGAGGAGGGTCGCTGGGTGGCGATGACCAGATGCATCCCGGCGGCACGGCCCATCTGGGCCACCCGGCAGATGGACTCCTCCACCTCCTTGGCAGCCACCAGCATCAGGTCCGCCAGCTCGTCGATGACCACCACCACCGTGGGCATGGTCTTGAGCTCCTCATCCTGCCGGGCCAGCGCATTATAGCCCGCCAGATCCTTGACCCCGTGCTCGGAGAAAAGCTTATAGCGCTTCATCATCTCGAACACCGCCCATTGCAGGGCTCCGGCGGCCTTTTTGGGGTCCGTCACCACGGGGATCAGCAGGTGGGGGATGCCGTTGTAGGGGGCCAGCTCCACCATTTTGGGATCCACCATGATGAAGCGGACCTCCTCCGGCGTGGACTTATAGAGGATGCTGACGATGAGGGAATTGGTACACACGGACTTACCGGAGCCGGTGGTGCCGGCGATGAGCACATGGGGAAGCTTGCCGATATCCCCCACGATGCAGCTGCCGCCGATGTCCTTGCCCACGGCGAAGGCCACCGGGGACTTGTGCTCGGTGAAGGTACGGGACTCCACCACGTCCCGGATGCGAACCGGGGTGACGGCCCGGTTGGGGACCTCGATGCCCACCACGGAAATTTTATTGGGGATGGGGGCGATGCGGACGCCGCTGGCGCCCAATGCCAACGCAATGTCATCAGAGAGGTTGGTGATCTTGGACAGCTTCACCCCCTGCTCCAGCGTGAACTCATAGCGGGTAACGCTGGGGCCGTGAACCACGGCACCGGGGTGGGCGTCCACGCCGAAGCTCTGAAGGGTCTGGGCCAAGCGCTGGGAGTTGCTCCGCAGCTCAGCCCCCACCTCCGTATAGTTGTCGGCGGTATTCTCATCCAGAAGCGTGATGGGGGGATACTGGTACGCCTCCTCCGGCTGGGCCAGCTCCTGCTCCACCGCAGCGGTCACCTCCTCGGTGGCGTCCTGCACCTCCTGCGCCGTGACGGAAGGCTTGGCCGCTTCACGGGGCTTAGTCACAGGGGCAGGGGCAGCAGACGCTGCCGATGGGGACGTAACGGGAACGGCGGGGGCCACGGGGGCGGCTTCCTCCGCAGGCTCCCCCCGCAGCACCTGATCCGGGGTGCGGACGGCGCTGCTCTTGCGGGAGAAGAAGGGCTTCTTCTCCTTAGGGGTAAAGGTGGGTTCCTCCGGCTGGGGCTGCGGCTGCTTGGCGGGTGGCTCGTCGTCCAGGGGGATATCGATGGCGGCACGGCGGCCACGGGGCCGCTTCTCCGCCGGTCTCTCCTTCTCACGGACGGGGGGTGCTTCCTTCGGGATGTCCTCCCGCTCCGCCTCCCGGCGCTCCTGCGCCCGGCGGACGGCGTCCTTGGGGGAGAAGTGCAGCGCCAGACACAGGGCCACCAGCAGCATGAGGAGGAACAGGATCAGAGACAGCACCTTGCCGAATACGGCGGAGAAGCCCACGGCCAAACCGCCGGACAGGGCGCCGCCGCTTTGCAGGGACCGGCCGGAGAGCCACAGCTCCCGCAGGCCGGTGAGGCCCGGTTCATAGGAGCGGGCGCACAGCAGCAGATGCAGGCCGCAGCCGGTGAGCACCGGCACCAGCAGCGTACACACGGAGCGCAGGGTGGCGGGGCGGTCCCGGTGGGTCAGCAACAGGAGGCCCGTCAGCAGCAGGGCCGGGGCCGACAGCCAGTAGCCGTAACCCAGCAGCCCCTTCAGCAGGCCGCCGAAGAAGGTGATGAACAGGGCCTCCTCCTGAAAATAGGACACGACGGCGCACAGGGCCAGCAGCAGGCAGACACCGCCGGCGATCTCCCGGCCGTAGGTAGGGGCAGGAGGGGGCGGCGTGCGGGTATTCTTTTTTGCGGGTTGCGAGGTTTTCTTCTTTTTGGGTGCAGCAGCCATGCGGACTTCCTTTCGTGCAAGAGAACGGGTGTTACTTGACGGCGTTCAGAATGAGGGTAGCCAGACCGGCGGCCCAGCAATAGTAGGCGAAGGCACCGAAGCGGCCCTTGTCAGCGATCATCTTCAGCAGGCGGATGCACAGGTAGCCGGAGACGGCAGCCACCACCACGCCCGCCAGATACACCGGCAGTTGGCTCCAGTCCACGCCGCCGGTGAGGGCATCCTTCAGACTGAGGATGTTGGCACCCAGCACGGCGGGGATGGACAGCAGGAAGGAGAAGCGCACGGCAAACCTCCGCTCGAAGCCCACGAAGCAGCCGGTGGTGATGGTCATGCCGGAGCGGGAAATGCCGGGGACCGTGGCGATGGCCTGACTGACGCCCACCACCAGCACATCCAGCACCGTGGCGCTGCGGGCATCCTTGCGGCCCTTGCGGGCCCGGTCGCTGAAAAACAACAGGAAGCCGGTGACGATCAGGGCGGCGCCGATAAATACCATACTGCTCTTCAGGCCCTCCACCGTGTCCTTGATGGGCAGGATGGCAAACAGAGGCAGCGTACCCAGAATGATCAGCAGGATCAGGCGGCGGGCCGGGGGTACCGGCGTAGGGGTGCTGTGGTGGACCAGATCACCGATGCCGCAGAAAAATTCCCGCACCATATCGCAGATGTCCTGCCAATAGGCCACGAACACCGCCACCAGCGTGCCCAGATGCAGCAGTACGTCGTAGAAGGCGGGGACCTCGGCGTTGATGTTCAGCAGATTCTGGGCGATGGCCAGATGGCCAGAGCTGGAGATGGGCAGAAATTCCGCCACGCCCTGGATCAAGCCCAGAAGAATAGATTGCAGAAAGGTCATAGGTTTTCTCCTTATTTGAAGTTCTATCAGGGGGTATGACCCCGTATTGTTGGAAGGGGTACGTTTCATCATACCACAGGCGGACAAAAAATACCACCCCTTTTCCTCGACAATCTGCGGGATGGCCGCAGGAGCCATTCCTATCAAAGGAAAGAAGGCCCACCGGATGGCGGGCCTTCTTCACCGTGTGCGGTACACGGGGTCAGAATGTGACGGACTGAAGCTCTTTCAGGCACTTCTGACACACGTTCTTCCCCCGAAACTCCGATACGCCCCGGCTGCTGTTGCAGAAAATGCAGTTGGGCCGGAATTTTCGCAGGACAATGGATGCGCCGTCCACATAGATCTCCAGCGGATCACGCTCGGAAATATCCAGCGTGCGCCGCAGCTCTACGGGCAGGACGATGCGTCCCAACTCATCCACTCTTCTGACGATACCGGTTGCTTTCACAGTGATCTCCCCTTCTTTGCCCCTCAATTTTAGCGTCTACGTGGGATTCGTTTATATTATGCCGTAAATTTACATATTTGTCAACCAAATGATAAAATCTGTCTGGATAGATGTAATAAAATATGTCGGTGCGGCGTATACATCCATGAGGTGACAAGGATGGCGATGGCGTGGATCTGGACGGGAATGGCTGTGGTCAGCGTGGTGTGCGGCGCCGTATACGGGCGCATGGAGGCCGTCAGTGCGGCGGCGCTGGAGGGGGCCGGGCAGGCGGTCCGGCTGTGTCTCTCCATGGCGGGGGTGCTGTGCCTGTGGACGGGACTTATGGAGGTCATGGACCGGTGCGGGCTGTCCCGGCGGCTGGGACGGCTGTTCCGTCCGGTGCTGCGGCGGCTGCTGCCCCAGGCCAGCCGGGATCCGGAGACGCTGGCAGCGGTGACGGCCAATGTGTCGGCCAATCTGCTGGGGCTGGGCAACGCCGCCACGCCCATGGGTATCCGGGCGGCCTGCCGTATGGCACGGGGGACGGAGGGCGTGGCCAGTGACGAGCTGTGCCGGCTGGTGGTGCTGAACACCGCCTCCATCCAGCTGCTGCCCACCACGGTGGCCAGCATCCGGGCAGCCTGCGGCAGCGCTGCACCGCTGGATATCCTGCCGGCGGTGTGGGTCAGCTCCCTGCTGTCGGTAACGGCGGGGCTGGCGGCGGCGAAGCTGCTGGAGCGGCTGGGAAGGCGGCGGACATGACGGACTGGGTGATCCCCTGTCTGCTGGCGGGGGTGGCGGCGGCAGCCATGGGGCGGAGGACCGATGTCTACGGCGCCCTCACCGACGGGGCGGCGGAGGGGCTGCGGGTGCTGGGGCGCATCCTGCCGGCGCTGGTGGTACTGCTGTCGGCGGTGCAGATGTTCCGGGCCTCCGGAGCCATGGAGCTGCTGACGGGGCTGCTGTCACCGGTGCTGGAAGGGCTGGGCATCCCGCCGGAGACGGTGGTGCTGCTGTTGGTGCGACCCGTCAGCGGCTCCGGGGCGCTGGCGGTGGGCAGCCAGCTGATGGAGCAGTACGGGCCGGACTCCTACATCGGGCGGGTGACGGCGGTGATGCTGGGATGCTCGGAGACGACGTTTTATACCGTGGCGGTCTACTACGGTGCTGCGGGCATCCGCCGCACCCGCCACACCGTCCCCGCGGCGCTGGCGGCGGATGCAGCGGCCTTCGTTGCCGCCGCATGGGCGGTGCGGGTGTTCTTTCCGTAAGGCCGGCTCTCCCGGTGGTGGGGCAGACAAAAGGAGGCTGGGGACTCATAGTCCCCAGCCTCCTTTTTGGATCTGGATGGATATTTCAAGGTGCATCTGCCGTTGGGCGGTGGCGGATATAGATCTTCCACAGGCCACGCAGCACCATATCCTCGTCGTAGGTAACCTCCCGGCGGCGCAGGGGCCGAGACGAATGGCACTGCCCGCAAACTGGAGCACCACAACGATGGCGGCAAAAAGTCCGCCTCCTGCGATACACTGTGTGGTTTTTTCCATATGACTTTCCTCTGCTGCCGCTCCGCATGTCGGGTCAGCGGCTCACTGGGCCGCTGCGGGGAAGGTGATGCGGATGACAGTCCCCTCGCCGGGCTTACTGGTGAGGCGGATGTCGCCGTGGTGATACTGCACGGCGTGCTTCACGATGGAGAGGCCCAGCCCCGTGCCGCCGGAGGCCTTGGAGTGGCTCTTATCCACCCGGTAGAACCGCTCGAACACCCGGCTCTGGTGCTCCGGGGCGATGCCGATGCCGGTATCCGACACCGTGACGGAGGAGGTGCCGTTCTCCGAGGACACCTGCACCTTCACGGTGCCATCCGGGACATTATACTTGATGGCGTTGTCGCAGAGGTTGAAGATCACCTCATACAGCAGCCGCCGCACGCCGATGACCGGGGCGTGGCCGCCGTCCACCGACAGGGACACCTGCTGCTTGGCAGCGGCATCCTGCAGGTTGGTCACGGCCTCCTGACTTAGGGTCAGCAGGTCCACCGTCTCCGTGGGCATGGCATCCCCCTCGTCCAGCTGGGACAGGCGGATGATATCCTCCACCAGTGTTACCATGCGGGAGGCCTCGTCGTGGATATGGCCCACAAAGCGGGGCATATCCTCCGGCTTCACCATGCCGCTCTGAATCAGCTCGGCGCTGCCCACGATGCCCTGCAGGGGGGTCTTCAGTTCGTGGGAGACGTTGGCGGTGAACTCCCGGCGGTTGCGCTCGGCGTACTCCTGCTCTGTCACGTCGAAGGCCAGCAGCACTGTACCCACCGTCTCGCCGTCGGATTGGATGCGGCTCATATCCAGCTGATACTCCCGGCCATTGCGCTGGCAGCGCAGCTGGCTGTGGCCCTTCTCCCGGGCTGTCTCCATCGCAAGGCACAACTCATGGCTGCGGTCCACCGTCAGGAAGTCACGGCCCACACAGCCCTCGTCCGCCTGAAAGAGCTTACAGGCGGCGTGGTTGATGCTGAGCACCGTCCCCTTCTCGTCCAGCAACACCAGCCCTTCCTGCATACTGCCGGTGATCTGGGTGAACTCGTCGGTCTTTTGCCGCAGGGTCCTCAGTTGGGCGTCGATCTCCTTATGCTGGTAGTTGATGCGGCTCAGAAGAGGAGCCAGCTCCTCGTAGGCGTCGTTTTCCAGCGGATGCTCCAAGTCCAGCCGGTTCAAGGGATCCACGATGCGGCGGGACAGGCGCCCGGCCATGAGTCCGGCGAAGATCAACGCCGCCACCAGCACCACCAGCATGGGCTGGAGCATTCCCAGCGCCAGCATCCCGGCGGTGGCACGGCTGACGGAGATACGCAGCACCGTGCCGTCCGTCAGGCGGCGAGCCACGTACAGGGTCTGCTGCAAAAGGGTATCAGAGTAGCGGCTACTTTCGCCGCTGCCGTTTTCCAAGGCCTCCTGCACCTCCTGACGGCCGGCGTGGTTCTCCATGGAGGCCACGTCCGTCACCTGCGTATCATACAGCACCCGGCCGTCGGAGGCGATCCACGTCAAGCGGAACCGCTCCGCCGGAAGGCGCTCCAGATAGGCCGTACCGCCGTTTTCCACGCCGCTGACGGCGAGGCTCAATTCATCCTGTAATTGCTGCTCCTGCACACCGCCGAAGTAGCTGTACAGGCAGCCGGTCATGATGACCATGCCCGCCGCCAGCACTACGCCCGCCACCAGCAGAATGGAACGGAAAATTTTTCTTGTCATGCGCCTACCTCCAGCCGGTATCCCACATTCCGCACGGTCTGGATCATGCTGCCGCAGCTGCCCAGCTTCTGGCGCAGGGTGCGGATGTGCATATCCACCGTCCGGGTCTCGCCGCAGTAATCCATGCCCCAGATCTCGTTGAACAGCTGGTCCCGTGTGAAGGCCATGCCCGGATGGGACAGGAACAGCCGCAGCAGCTCAAACTCCTTATAGGTCAGCGTCACTCGCTGACCCTCCACCGTGACGATGCGCTCCTCCGGGTGCAGTACGATGCCCCCGGCCCGCAGCACCGGCTCCTGCTCCGTCCGGCAGCGCCGCAGCACCGCCTTGACGCAGGACACCAGCTCCATGACGCCGAAGGGCTTGGCCAGATAGTAGTCCGCCCCCAGATCCAGCCCCTGTATCTTGTCATACTCTGCGCCCTTGGCGGTAGCCATCACTACCGGGATGCGGCGCAGGGCCGCCGAGGCCCGCATCCGACGCAGCAGCTCCATGCCGTCCACGCCGGGCAGCATCACATCCAGCACCACCAGCTCCGGCTGCTCCTCCGTCTGGAGGGCCTGCCAGAAGGCGGCACCGTCGGCAAAGCCACAGGCCTCGAAGCCGGTGGAACGCAGGGCGTATACTTCGATATCCCGGATACTGGCATCGTCCTCTACGCACCAGATCATGCTATCCCTCCTTGTGCGTACCGGTGACGGAGAAAATCACCCACTGGGCGACGTTCACCGCATGGTCCCCGATGCGCTCAAAATATTTGGCAATCATCAGCAGGTCCACCGCCCGCTCCCCCTCACCGGGGTCTGTGGTCATGCGGCGGATCAGCGTATGCTTCACCCTGTCGAACCAGCCATCCACAATATCGTCCTCTGCGATGACTTTTTCCGCCAACATTGTATCATGTTTCACGTAGGCGTCAACACTTTCCGTCACCATTTTTATGGTGGAGGCGGCCATATCCCGCAGCAGCTCCTCCCCCTCGTTGACCTGACCGCTGATGACGATCTCGGCAATATCCTCCGCCTGATCTCCAATGCGCTCCAGATCTGTAATCATTTTCAGGGCCGCCGAGATCTGCCGCAGATCCCGTGCCACCGGCTGCTGCTGCAAAAGCAGCTTCAGGCACAGGGACTCGATGTCCCGCTCCTTGCGGTCGATCTCCGTATCCAGCGGGGCCACCTGACGGGCCAGACTGCCGTCTCCCAGCGATTTGGCCGCCAGAGCGATGCTCTCCTCGCACAGTGCGCCCATTTCGATGAGCTCCCGCTCCAGCTGGGCCAGCTGTTCATCAAACCGGCTTCTCATTATCCGAACCTCCCCGTGATGTAGTCCTCTGTCCGCTTCTCCGCCGGGGCGGAGAACACCTGCTCCGTAGCGCCGTACTCCACCAGCTCACCCAGCAGGAAGAAGGCCGTGCGGTCGGAGATACGCACCGCCTGCTGCATATTGTGGGTGACGATGACGATGGTATAGCGCTCCTTCAGTTCCATGGTCAGCTCCTCGATGCGGGAGGTGGAGATGGGGTCCAGTGCGCTGGTGGGTTCGTCCATCAGCAGCACCGCCGGCTCCACCGCCAGCGCCCGTGCGATACACAGGCGCTGCTGCTGGCCGCCGGAGAGGCCCAGTGCATTCTTCTTCAGCCGGTCCTTTACCTCGTCCCAGATGGCAGCGCCCCGCAGGGAGCGCTCCACCAGCTCGTCCAGCCTGGCCTTGCTGCGGATGCCGTGGGTCCGGGGACCGTAGGCAATGTTGTCATAGATGCTCATGGGGAAGGGATTGGGTTTTTGAAACACCATGCCGATCTCACGGCGCAGGCGGCACACGTCCGTTCCCGGCGCATAGATATCCTCGCCCCGATAGCGGACCTCGCCGGTGATCTTCACCCCCGGCACCAGATCGTTCATGCGGTTCAGGGTTTTCAGAAATGTGGACTTGCCGCAGCCGGAGGGACCGATAAAGGCGGTGATGCTTTTCTCCGGGATGTCCATGGAGACGCTGTGCAGCGCCTGATGAGCGCCGTACCACAGGTCCAGATCCTTCACTTGCAGAATAGGGTCCATTGTCGTTCACTTCCTTTTCAGCTTCCGCCCGATGATCCCGGCGGTGAGGTTGATGAGCAGGGTCAGCACCATGAGAATAGTGGCGATGGAGAAGGCCAGCGCCGTCTCCCCGCCCTCGGTGGCGTAGACGTACAGAGCCACCGTCAGGGTGGCGGAGGAGGTGTGCAGGGAGTCGAAGAGACTCACCAGTGCCATGCCGAAGCCTGCCGTATACAGCAGGGCGGCGCTCTCCCCCACGATGCGGCCGATGGCCAGAATACAGCCGGTGACGATGCCGTCCACCGCCCCCGGCAGCACTACGGTGCGGACCATGTGCCATTTGCCGGCACCCAGCGCCAGCGCCCCCTCCCGGTAGGACTGGGGGACGGTCTTCAGGCTCTCCTGCGTGGTACGGATGATGGTGGGCAGGATCATCATCACCAGCGTCAGGCTACCGGCCAGAATTCCCGCCTGAAGGCCCAGCTTCTGCACGAACAGCATCATGCCCACCAGTCCGAAGATGATGGAGGGAATGCCCGTCAGGGTCTCGGCGGCGAACTCGATGATGCGGATCAGCCGCCCGCTGGCGGCATACTCCGTCAGGTAGATGGCGGCACCCACGCCCAGCGGCAGCACCACCACCATGGCCACAAGAATGATATACAGGGTATTCAATAGGTTGGGCAGGATGCCCACGGTATTGCGGATATAGCTGGTCTGGCCGGAGATCAGCTGCCAGCTGAGGCCCGGCACGCCACGGTAAAAGATATAGCCGATGAGAAAGATCAGCAGGGCGCAGGTCAATCCGGCGCACAGCCACACCAGTCCCCGCATCCCGCCGTTATACAGTCTCCGGCGAAGCGTCCATTGCTGCTTCATGGCTCAGTCCTCCTTCCTGCGTTTGATGCAGACGTTCAGCAGGACGTTAATGAGCATGATGAACAGAAACAGCACCAGCCCGATGGAAAACAGCGCCTGCTGATACAGGCTCCCCACGGCGGCATCGGACATTCCGGAGATGATGCCGGTGGTGAGGAAGCGCACCGAGGTGAAAAGCCCCGGCATATTGGCCACATTGCCGGCCACCATGATGATGGCCATAGCCTCTCCGATGGCACGGCCTACGCCCAGCACCACCGCCGCCGCCACGCCGCTGCGGGCGGCAGGCAGGCTCACCCGGAAGTAGGTCTCCGTCTCCGTGGCGCCCAGTGCCAGACTGGCCTCCTCATACTCCCTCGGCACGGCCTGAAGGGCCGTCTCCGCCACGTTGATGATGGAGGGCAGCACCATGACCGTCAGCACCAGAATGGCCGCCAGCAGACACGCCCCGGAGCCAAGACCGAAGGCACGACGGATGGCGGGAACCAGCACGATCATACCCACCAGACCGTACACCACCGACGGGATGCCCGCCAGCAGCTGCACCGCCGTGCGGATCACCGCCGCCAGACGGGGCGGGGCCGCTTTGGCCAGAAAGATGGCGGTCATCAGGCCCACCGGCACCCCCAGCAGCAGCGCTCCCGCCGTGCCGTAGACAGAGGTGAGGATGAAGGGCAGAATGCCGAATTGCGGGCCGGTGGTGGCGTTGATAGGCGCCCACACCTTGCCGAAGAGGAATTTGGTCAGTCCGATCTCCCGGATAGCCGGCAGACCGGAGATCACCAGATACACGCTGATGCACAGCACGAAGCCCACCGCCACGATGCCGCACAGCAGGAAGATCAGGTGGATGGCCTGCTCCATGGCCCTGCGGGTGCGGAGGCTTTTGCCTGCTGTCCGCTTCATAGAGTTCTCCTTTCCCGATGACGGGGAAGCCCCCTCATCCGCCGCAGCAGATGAGGGCCTCCCGATTCGTTTTTACTTGGCGGTAGGCACGGCACCCGCATTCTGAATGAGGGAAGCAGCGTCCTTGGAGGTGGCGAAGTCGAAGAAGGCCTGTGCCGCCGGGGACAGGGCCGTGCCGTCCTTGGTCACCAGCACGAAGGGCCGCTGAATGGCGTAGCTGCCGTCCAGCACAGCGGCCTCGGTGCAGGCCACACCGCCTACGGTGACGGCCTTCACGGTGTCCTTGCCCTCCACAGCGGAGAGGGAGGCATAGCCGATGGCGTTGGGGTTGCCGGCCACGGCCTCGATGACGCCGCCGGTGGAGGTCAGCTCCTGATCCAGCTTGCAGGAATCCTTGGTTCCGGTGATGGACTCGAAGCCGTCACGGGTACCGCTGCCGGACTCACGGCCGATGCAGGAGATGGCGCCGGGGTCGCCGCCCACCTGACTCCAGTCGGTGATCTCACCGGTGAAGATCTTGGCGATCTGCTCCACGGTCAGGTCCGTGACCTTGTTCTGGGCATGGACAATGACGGCGATGCCGTCCAGGGCGATGACCGTCTCGGTCAGGCCGTCGGCCTTCTCCTCATCCTTCAGGCTGCGGGAGGCCAGACCGATGTCCGCCGTGCCGTTCTTCACGGCCTCGATGCCGGAGCCGGAGCCGGTGGGATCATAGGTGACGGTGACGTTCTTGTGGTCCGTCATGAACTGCTCCCGCAAAGCGCCGATGACCTTGTCCATGGAGGTGGAGCCGTTGGTGGCCACGGAACCGCTGAGCTCGGTGGTCTGATTATTATTAGGGGTGTTGTTGTCGTTGGTGTTGTCCTTGTTTTTGCTGCCGCAGCCGGCCAGAAGGGCCATGACCATAACGGCGGCCAGCAGGATACTGATGATCTTTTTCATATGAAGATCTCCTTTCGTTTTTCATGTTTGGACTTGCTTTCTTGCTACAGTCCCCATGATAAAAGGGCGGTGTAAAGGGCAAAAGTCTCCTCGTGTAAAATCTGCGTAAAAAAGCAGCCGGGGGATTTTTTCAACAAAAAGAAGGAGCGCCGGAAAAGGCAAAGGCTTTTCCGGCGCTCCTTCCAACGAAAGGACACCTAATGGTATATAATTTATAGTCGATCAGGCCCGGCGCACGGCGGGGACGGCATGACGGGGCAGCAGGGTGATGCCCTTCTTCTCCGCCAGCTGCCACAGCTGCGGTACCAGCAGGCTCAGCAGGATCAGGGCGATGCCGCACATTCCCATGACGCTGATGTGCTCCCGCAGCACGGCGGCACCCAGCAGGGTGGCGCAGGCGGGGCTCAGAGCGCAGAACAAGCCTGCACGCTGGGCGGTGGTGTGGCTCTGGGCCACAGGCTGGAGGGTGAAGCCGAAGCCGGTGCAGATGACGGCAAGGCCGGCGATCATCAGCCACTGGGTACCGGACTGGGGCAGGTGGGGTGCCTCGAACACGAAGGAGGACACCAGCGCCAGCAGGCCCAGCGTACCCACCTGAACGATGCCCAGGGTCAGGGGATCGTCCTCGTGGGAGAAGCGGTCGGTGGTGATGATGGCTGCGGCGTACAGCACGGCGGCCATGACCGCCAGCACCATACCGGGGGTGAAGCCGCCGGACTGGCCGGTCAGCAGTGCCACGCCGCCGATGGCCACCAGTGCGCTGACGGCGGTGACGGCCTTGGGCAGCTTATGCCGCAGCACGGCCTCCGCCATGGGCACAAGAATGATGGCGGTATTCTCCAGCAGGGAGACGGTGGAGGAGGGGGTGCTCTTGAGCCCCGTCAGCTCCGTGGAGAGCATCAGGAAGAACAGAGCGCCCATGATGGCGCCACGCACCAGCGTATGGCGCTTGATGTGGCGCAGGCGCTTGAAAAACACCACCGCCAGCAGCACAAAGGCCATCAAAAACCGGGCCGCCAGCAGGTTGAAGATCCCCATGCCGTTCATGGCGATCTTGCTGAACAGAAGGGACGTAGCCCGTGCTGCGATAACTGCCGCCAAAAGGATCTCCGCTTTTTTCTGAGTCATGATGCCTGTTCCTCCGAAGGTTTCTGTCCGTTCTTAATCGGGGGTTTCTCTCCTACCCTTGACAGAGTATAGCACTTGGTGTATCCTTGCGTAAAGCGATACTATTTCAAATTTTGTTTGACAATCAGTCAAAGAAGGAGCGAAATTTCATGGACTCCGAAAAATGCCGGGTTTTGCTCACTGTACTCCATGAGAGAAGTCTGTCCGCTGCCGCCGAGGCGCTGGGCTACACCCCCTCCGGTGTCAGCCGGTTGGTGGACAGTCTGGAGCGGGAGACGGGCTTTCCCCTGCTGCACCGGGGGCGGGGCGGGGTATCCGCCACACGGGCCTGTCAGGAGCTGCTGCCGCTGATGCGGCGAATGGCGGAGCTGGACGAGCAGTACCAGCAGCTGGCCCACCGGATCCAGGGGCTGGATGTGGGCCGGGTGGTGGCCGGCACCAATTACGCCGCCTTTTACCCGTGGCTGTCGGAGGTCATTGCCGGGTTCCATCACGCTTATCCCGGCATCCGGGTGGAGCTGCGGGAGGGCAGCTCTACCCAACTGGGGGAGCTGGTGGATCACCGGCGGGCGGACTTCTGCCTTATCAGCCAGCGGCCGGGACGGCACGAGTGGGTGCCGCTGAAGGACGACCAGCTGATGGCCATTCTCCCCCCTACCCACCCGCTGGTGGAGGCGGACCGCTTCCCCGTGGAGCGGCTGCGGCAGGAGCCCTTCATCGAGTTTCTGCCGGGGCAGGAGACAGATAACTCCCGGATGCTCCAGCAGCTGCAGATCCGGCCCAAGATCCGCTTCGCCACCAGCGACAGCCGGGCCGCCATTGCCATGGTGCGGGCGGGGCTGGGCATCACCTTATTGAATGACATCCTCACCGCCGATCTGGCGGACGGGGTGGCGGTGCTGCCGCTGGACCCGCCCCAGTCGGTACATCTGGGCATCGCCCTGCCGGAGGAGGAGCACGTCTCCCCCGCCGCCAAGCGGTTCATCACCTATGCTCTGGACCGGCTGCCGGAGCTGGATGTCCTATAGGTACTTCGATACCAGACAGGGCGTCCAAAAGTGACAAAAATGTTAGTCAGCTATACAAACCAGACATTTTTGTGTGGATTTTCTGTGAAAAGCCTGAAAATTCCCTTCTTTCATGGAATTTTCAGGCTCTTTTGCCGCCGGTCTGTGGCAGACGTTGATTTTTCTTAGTACAGCCGGACGGACATTCCTCATAAACCGACTGCTTCTCCCGTTGACATTCCCGCCGGAACGTGGTATAGTACCGCTTACGCCCAGAGAAGGGCGGTATATACCTCGGTAAAAAGGTTCCCTAAAAAACCTATTATTCACAAAAATTTCACATTTTTCAGGGAGCATTTGTTTTGGTATGTGCATGGAGGGAAGGGAAGCCGTCCATGTACCTGTCTGGATGAAAAAAGGAGTAAAACAATTCTATGTGGGATCTGTCTTTCAGCGCACTGAATCAGGACAGCGGCTTTTGGCCCCGTCTGCAGCGCCGCTGCTATGGGGGCTTCCGCCGTCTGTCCGGCCTAAGCCAGCGATTTTGGCTCAGCCGTGCCTATTTTCCGTTTTTGCTGTGGGTGGCGCTGGGCTTTGCCGCTCTGCGTCAGCCGGTCTATGGGGCCATGGCCCTGCTGGGGATCTGTATTTGGTTGCTGGTGTTCTGCCGGGATCTGCTGGCGTCGGTGACGCCGTTCCTGCTGGTATTTCTGCTGTCGACCCAGCGATATGAGAGTCTGGGGGATTTCCTCCCCTGCGCTGTGCTGGCGGCGCCGTTCTTTGCGGCGCTGATCTGGCACCTGATGGTCTGGCCCGTCACCTTCCGGGTGGGACGCAGCGCCACGGGGCTGCTGTTGGTGTCGGCGGCCACCCTGTTGGGGGGCTGCGGGATCCTGTCCATGCATCAGCTGCTTCAGCCGCTGAGCTTGTACTACGTCGGGTGTCTCGGCGGCGGGATGCTGGTTCTCTATGTGCTTCTGCGGTCCTGCCTGACTTATTCCAAGGGTTACGACCTGCACCGGCGGTTCGCCGCCATCTTCTGCGTGCTGGGTGTGTGCATGGCGTGTCTGGTGATGCTGGATTACGCCGCGCGGTGGCAGGAATTTCTGCAGGTACATACCACCCTCTATCTCAAGTACCGCAACTTTGCCACGGCGCTGCTGCTGACTACCCTGCCCATGTCCTTTTATCTGTCGCTGAAAAAGCCCGCCCATCTGCTGGGGGTGGCGGTGCAGGCGGCAGGGCTGGCCCTTACCGGCAGCCGCAGCGCTCTGCTGTTCGGTGTGGCGCTGCTGGGACTGGGCTTCGTATATCTGGTGCGGTGGGGCCTCATTCCCCGGAAGGCCGTGCTGCCTCTGTGCGTGGCCGGTGCGGTGCTGGCGGTGCTGGTGGGCCCGGAGCTGCTGTCGCTGATGATGGACAGCCGCATGGAGGACGGTCATCTGTTCCATCAGGGGGACTCTGTCCGGGTACAGCTGTTCCTGCGGGGCATCACGGACTTCCTGCACAACCCCGTGTTTGGCATCGGCCTCATCAGCCAGCGCAACAGCGACCTCTTCACCGGCGTGGAGGGGAGCATGGTGTTCTACCACAACAGCATCGCCCAGATCATGGGCAGCATGGGTCTGGTGGGCATTGCCGCCTACGGCGTGCTGATGCGGGATCGTATCGCCCTGCTGCGGGCCGGAAAAACGCCCTTTGTCCGGGCGTTGGCTCTGAGCTATCTGGGGATGCTGCTGATCTCCCTGACCAACCCCGGCGAGTTCTGCCCCTTCCCCAATGCAGCGCTGATGGTGATGGTCTTTACTCTGGCGGAGGAGGCCACCGGCGACGTGGCCGTCCCCGTGGGGGAGATGCTGGGGTTTCGGCCTGCACGGCGGATATATCTGCCCCAGAAATAACGATTTTCTTTCCCGGAACCGGACTTCCCCCGGTTCCGGGAATTTTTTTGGCACGGGACGAAGCAAGCTGCATAGGATAGGAAAAAAGGAGGTCTTTGCCTATGCAGTCAGCACAACCAACACCTGTGGACGTTTTCCTCAGGACCCACCCGGACCGGGGCGGCCTGCGCGTGCAGGTCACCTGCGGCGGCGGGCGCTTCCCCGTGGCCGGGGCGCAGGTGGTCATCAGCCGGGCCTTCGGCACGGAGGAACACATATTTTACCGGGGCGTCACCGACGGCTCCGGTATCCTATCCGGCATCCGCCTGCCCGCCCCGCCCTTCGCCTGGTCTCAAGCCTCGGACACCGCCGCCCTCAGCGGGCTGGACTATCAGGTGTCGGTACAGCATCCCATGTTCCAGCCGGTGGCTGGCCGGACGGCGACGGTATTCGACGGAGTGGAGACCATCCTGCCGGTGATGCTGGAACCAGTGGTGTGAGAAAGGAGCGTGCATGATGCCCTATCCCTATCCCGTGGTGCCGGAGACCATCACGGTGCATCTAGGGGCGCCGGGGGAGTCCGCCCGGAACGTGGTGGTGCCCTTCGCCCAGTACATCAAGAACGTGGCCTCCCACGAAATTTATCCTACCTGGCCGGAGAGTGCCATCCGAGCCAACATTCTGGCCCAGATCTCCTACGCCCTGAACCGGGTGTACACGGAGTATTACCGGGCCAGAGGGTACGACTTCGACATCACCTCCACCACCCGGTACGATCAGGCCTATGTGGAGGACGGCGACATATTCGAGAATATCAGCCGCATCGTGGACGATATTTTCAACAACTACATCGTGCGGCAGGGCAGCGTGGAGCCGCTGTTCGCCCAGTTCTGCGACGGGGTGCGTACCCGGTGCGGTGGCCTGTCCCAATGGGGCAGCGTGGATCTGGCGGAGGAGGGCATGACGCCCTACGAAATTTTGCAGTACTACTACGGTGGCGACATCAATCTGGTGATGAATGCTCCGGTAGGCGGGAACGTGGCCTCCTATCCGGGGCGGCCCCTGCGGCGGGGCGACGCCGGCAACGACGTGCAGACCCTGAAGCGGCAGCTCAACCGCATCGGGAAGAACTACCCCGCCATCCCGGCGCTGGACGACAGCTTCGTCTTTGACGAGGACATGGAGGAGGCGGTGCGGGTCTTTCAGCAGATCTTCAATCTGGCGCAGGACGGCATCGTGGGCAAGGCCACATGGTACAAGATCAAGCAGATCTACAACGGCGTCAAGCAGCTGTCGGAGCTCAGCAGCGAGGGACTCACCATCCCCGAGGTGCAGCGGCGGTACGCCGAGGATCTGCGGCTGGGAGACAGCGGCATCGACGTGCGGACGGTGCGGTTCTATCTGGCGTTTCTGGGGTACTTTCTGCCGGAACTGCCCATGATCTCTCTGTCCGACGACTTCGATCAGGAGCTGCTGGATGCGGTATACACCTTCCAGCGGGTCTACGGTCTGCCAGTGGACGGCGTGGTGGACCGGGAGACGTGGAACGCTCTGCAGACGGCCTATCGGAAGGTGCTGGCGGAGCTGCCGGAGGATTACCGGCAGTTCGCCGGGGAGGTCTATCCGGGACGGTTTCTGGTGCGGGGCGACCGGGGCGAACAGGTGGCCCTGATGCAGGAGCGGCTCAACCAGATCAGCCGGGAGGACGAGACTCTGCCCAGTCTGGTGGTGGACGGTATCTTCGGCCCCGCCACTCAGCAGGCGGTGCTGACCCTCCAGCGGCAGCTGGGCTTCGACCCCACCGGGGCCGTGGGGCCGGTGCTGTGGGCGCAGATCATTACGCAGGGCGAGGAGTACTGAAAAATGGGAGGAAGGGCAAAGGCCCTTCCTCCCATTTTTCTATGTGTTCTCCGCCGGATAGAGGAGGGATGCCTGAAAGCCGTTTTCCCCCAAGGCCATGATGTCCCCGCCCACGATGACGTCGCCGCAGAGATAGAGGTTCACCTGCACGTCGCCGGCGCGGCCGGGGTAATTGGTGACGGTGTAGGTGCAGCGGGTGACGGTCTGACCGTCGTAGTCCGCCAAGGGCAGGCCCGCCTCCTGCTGGAGGGCCAGATAGTCCTCCTGTCCTGCCAGCGACAGCTGCACCGTCAGGGTGCGGACCGGCTGCTCCTCCGTCTGCCAGCCCTGCTGCTCCAGCCATGCCCGGCGGGCGGCATCGTCCTTGGCGGTCACCGGGGTCTGGGAGGGACGGGCGGTACAGGCGGTCAGCAGCATCAGCAGCATCAGCAGCAGGCACAGCCCCGCAAGACAGCGCTTCACAGGCACGCAGCTCCTTTCGTTTTTTCCATAGCTTTGTCCTCAGCTTATTCCGTTTCCCGGTGGGATATGCTATAATGAGAAAAACTGCGGCAGGAGGGCTGGTTATGGAGCGCTTGGACAAGATCATCGCCGGAACGGGCAAATACTCCCGGCGGGAGGTAAAGGAGCTGGTGCGGCAGGGCCGGGTGGTGGTGGACGGACGGTTGGCCTCCTCCCCAGAGGAAAAGGTGGACGCCGACGCCGCCTGCCTGCTGGTGGACGGTCAGTCACTGGACTGCCGCCGGTACACCTATCTCATGCTCCACAAGCCCGCCGGGGTCCTGTCGGCCCGGGTGGACGGACGGCAGCAGACGGTGCTGGACCTGCTGCCGCCGGAGCTGCGCAAACGGGATCTATCCCCAGTGGGGCGGCTGGATAAGGACACGGAGGGACTGCTGCTGCTGACCAACCACGGGGAGCTGACCCATCGGCTGCTGAGCCCCCGCTATCACGTGGACAAGGTGTACTACGCCCGTGTGGAGGGCGTGCTGACGGCGGCGGACACGGCGGCCTTCGCCGGCGGGATGGTGCTGGCCGACGGGCTGGAGTGCCTGCCGGCGGGGCTGGAGCTCCTCTCGCCGCAGGAGGCGCTGGTGACGCTGCGGGAGGGGAAATTCCATCAGGTGAAGCGGATGCTGGCCGCTTGCGGAAAACCGGTGACGTACCTGAAGCGGCTTTCCATGGGGCCGCTGCGGCTGGATGAAGCGCTGGCGCCAGGGGCCTTCCGGCCCCTGACCGATGGAGAGATACACACCCTTCTTGACATATGTGGACTGAATGCCTCGACATAACGCCAAAAAATGCCCCAAAATTTTTGTGAAAAATACAAGAAAATACTTGCAAAATCGTGATTCTGACGATATAATAGAGCGTGAGACTAAGTAGTTTGCACAAAATATCCATCAGCTCTATATCAGGAGGGACTGACTATGTCCGGGAGAATTTTTCAGAACGTCGTTTTACAGTTCAAGGATACCACCGATCGCACCGTGGGCGTCATTGACGCCGAGGGTACCGTCATCGCTTGCAGCGAGCTGACGGGTATCGGCAAGAAGTGGGCCAAATATGTGGAGGCCATCGACTCCGCCGAGGGCGGCTGCATTGCGCTGGAGGGCAAGACCTTCAAGGCGCTGCCCGGCTGGGGCGGACATTTTGACTATGCCGTGTTCGCCACCGGCGATGACAGCGTGGGCCGCACCGTGTGCGCCATGGCCTGCGTGGCCCTGAACTCCGCCAAGACGTACTATGAGGAGAAGCACGACAAGGGCTCCTTCATCAAGAACATCATCTCCGACAACATCCTTATCAGCGACATCTATATGCGGGCCAAGGAGCTGCACGTGGCCGCCGAGGTACCCCGCGGCGTATTCGTCATCCGACCTGTGGAGGGCCGCAGCGTGGGCATCTCTCTGGAGGTGGTGCAGAATCTCTTCCCCGACCGGCAGAATGACTTCGTCATCAGCGTGGGTGAGACGGACGTGGCGCTGATCCACCAGATGCCGGAGAGCACCACCAACAAGGATCTGGAGAAGGTGGCCACCACCATTGAGGAGGCCCTGCGGGAGGACGGCGAGAGCCGTGTGTTCGTGGGCATCGGTACGCTGGCCCTGCATCTGCGGGATCTGGCCAAGTCCTATAAGGAGGCCCAGATCGCCATCGAGGTGGGCAAGGTGTTCGACACGGAGCGCTATGTCATCAACTACGAGAATCTGGGCATCGGCCGCCTGATCTATCAGCTGCCCACCACCCTGTGTGAGATGTTCCTGCAGGAGGTGTTCAAGAAGAACCCCATCGATGCGCTGGATCAGGAGACGCTGTTCACCATCTACAAGTTCTTTGAGAACAACCTGAACGTCTCCGAGACCGCTCGGAAGCTGTTCGTCCACCGGAACACGCTGGTGTACCGGCTGGAGAAGATCAAGAAGCTGACGGGTCTGGATCTGCGGGAGTTTGACGACGCCATCACCTTCAAGGTGGCGCTGATGGTGAAGAAGTACCTCACCAGCCGGGGCATCGACGCCTGACGGCTGCATAGAAAATCAAAGAAAAGACAGGCAGTGCCGGAGGCACTGCCTGTCTTTTGTCGTGGAAGGGGATCGCCGGTCACGGCTTGGTGGGCTTTTGCAAAAGGATACAGATACCCGCCGCCAGCAGATAGACGCCGAAGGGGCGGCGCAGCAGCTCTGTATCCACAGAGAAGGACAGCCATGCCGCCAGCGCTGCCGCTATCAGTCCGGCGGGGATGGCGCTGCGAAGCACCGACTTTTCCAGCAGGCCACTTTTCCCGTGGGACAGCAGCCCCATACCGGCGGTGGGCAGGAAGTACAGCAGGTTGATGGTCTGGGCGGTGCGCTGGTCCACCCCCAGCAGCAACGTCATGCACAGCAGCAGAAGGGTCCCGCCGCCGACGCCCCACGCCGAGAGGATACCGGTGGCGAAGCCCACCGCCAGCGGCAGCAGCCACGCCGTCACAGGAGATACCTCACGCCGCCGTACAGCAGAAAGCAGGCGAAGATGCGCCGCAGCCACAGGTTGGATACCTTCTGAAACAGGCGGCCTCCCACGAAGCCGCCGCCCAGTCCCCCCAACAGATAGGGCAGGGTCTGCATCCAGTCCAGCGGCTGCCGCCACAGGCTGATGGCCGCCGACAGCAGGCACAAAGGCAGGATGGCTGCCACGCAGGTGGCCAGCGCCCGTTTCTGCTCCATATGGCACCAGCCTGTCAGGGCCGGGGCCAGCACCATACCGCCGCCCCCGCCGAACAGGCCGTTTACCGCCCCGGCGGCAGCGCCGGACAGGGCGTATTTCATGCGATCCGTCATGGCCCTCCCTCCTTCCTATGTAGCCGCCCGGCGCACCGGGCGGTGTGCCGTTACAGCTTGCGGTAGCTCTGGCAGTCGGTACACTGGTCCATGGTGGGGTTGGCCTCGTGGGTGCCTACCTGAATACTGGTGAGGCCGCAGTGATCCACATCCTGACAGTGGTGGGCACAGTTGCTGACACTGCATTTGATGGCGGAGTTGGGGGTGCAGTTGCAGCCGTCGTTGGTACAGTTCTTGCTCATGATACGTTCCTCCAGAAAAATAGAGTCAGGCGCAAAGCCTGACTCTATTTTGTCTTGAAACGGATTTTTTATGCGTCTATATGCCCAGCAGCCACGAAGCGAAGCGGAAATAGATCAGCAGACTGGTGGCATCCACGATGGTGGTGATGAAGGGACTGGCCATCACCGCCGGGTCCAGACCGATCTTCTCCGCCAGCAGCGGCAGAGAGCAGCCCACGCACTTGGCGAATACCACTACGAACATGATGGTCAGGCACACCACCAGACACACCACGGGGGTCACGGCGGCATTGCCCAACAGCAGACGGTCCACCAGCTGCATTTTCACGAAATTGGCCGCCGCCAGACACGAGCCGCACAGCAGCGACACCCGCAGCTCCTTCCACAGGACCTTCAGGATATCGGAGAAATCCACCTCGTCCAGACTTAAGGCACGGATGACCGCCACGCTGGCCTGCGTGCCGGAGTTACCGCCGGTGCCGGAGAGCATGGGGATATAGGAGTTCAGCACCAGACACGCCGCCAGAGCGCTCTCATAGTGGTTGAGGATCATGCCGGTGAAGGTGGCCGACAGCATGAGGATCATCAGCCACGGTAGGCGGGCCCGCCATGTGGCGAAGATACCGGCCTTCAGATAGGGCTTGTCGGAGGGCAGCATAGCGGCCATCTTCTCGAAGTCCTCGGTGGTCTCCTCCTCGATAACGTCCATAGCGTCGTCCACGGTGACGATGCCCACCAGGCGGTTCTCCAGATCCACCACGGGCATGGCCAGAAAGCCGTATTTGCTCAGGGCCTGTGCGGCGTCCTCCTTGTCGTCCATGGTGCTGACCCAGACCACGTTGGGGTCCATGATGTCCTCGATGAGGTCATCCTCCTCCGCCAGCAGCAGGTCACGCACCGACAGCACCCCCAGCAGGCGGCGGGTAGGATCGGTGACGTACAGGATGTTGATGGTCTCCAGCTCGCCGCCAATGCGGCGGATGCGCTTGAAGGCGTCCTCCACCGTCATGTCCTTTTTCAGGGACAGGAACTCCATGTTCATGATGGAGCCGGTGGAGTCCTCCGGGTACTTCAAAATCTCGTTAATGGATTTTCGCATTTCCGGCGTTGCCTTATCCAGAATTCGAATCACCACGCTGGCGGGCATCTCCTCCACGATGTCCACGGCATCGTCCAGATACAGCTCGTCCAGCACCTCCTTCAGCTCGGTGTTGGAAAAGCCGTTGATGAGCATCTCCTGAGAGTCGGACTCCAGCTCCACGAACACCTCCGCCGCCAGCTCCTTGGGCAGCAGCCGGTACAGCAGGGGCATCAGCTCCCCGCCGGACTCCTCCAGCAGCAGAGCGATGTCGGCAGGCTCCATGGGGAGAAAGAGGTCCCTCAGGCGGGCATACTGTTTACTTTGGGCCAGCTCCTTGATCTCATCCAGATACCGGTCCAGCTCTTCCTCGTAGTCTACCATATCGGCTCCTCCTTCCCCGCATCATAAAAAATCCCGCAGCCGGCGTTTGCCTGCTGCGGTCGCATTGCGATCGGGTCACCGCCGTGACCTGAGCACCGTAACAAGCTTTAGCATCGTGGGGCGGTGAAGCTGCATTAGATGATACCTTGGTTTCGATATCGCCTGTTCAAACCCTCTCATGGTGTCTCCACCACTCTGCGGCAGCAGCCCATATCCCTACGGTAGCCTTACCTACCGGGAAATATATCATGCAATATAAATGTATCGTAAAGCAAAAATCACCAGATGTCAACCCTAAGATACAGAACATTCCGTGCATTTGTTCCATCAAATCCTTCGGTTAACCTTGCAATTCTCGGCGTGAGCCGTTATAATAGTCTGTATATACAACCTGTATGGGTCTGTAAATCCTGAGAAAGTAGGTGGCGGCATGGAAAATTCTCCTCAGTATGTGATCGAAATGCTTCACATCACCAAGGAGTTTCCCGGCATCAAGGCCAATGACGACATCACCCTTCAGCTGCGGAAGGGCGAGATCCACGCCCTTCTGGGGGAAAATGGCGCCGGTAAATCCACGCTGATGTCCGTCCTGTTCGGTCTGTACCAGCCGGAAGAAGGCGAGATCCGAAAAAATGGACAGACAGTAAAGATCAATGACCCCAACGACGCAACAGCGCTGGGGATCGGCATGGTGCATCAGCACTTCCAGCTGGTGGACGTGTTTACGGTGCTGGACAATATCATTCTGGGTGCCGAGACCACGAAGATGGGCTTCCTGCAGAAGAAGGAGGCCCGGAAAAAGGTACAGGAGCTGTCGGAGCGGTACGGTCTGGCGGTAGATCTGGACGCCAAGGTGGAGGACATCACCGTCGGTATGCAGCAGCGTGTGGAGATCCTGAAGATGCTCTACCGGGACAACGAGATCCTCATCTTCGACGAGCCCACCGCCGTGCTGACGCCTCAGGAAATCGATGAGCTGCTGCTCATCATGAAGAATCTCACCAGAGAGGGCAAGTCCATCCTCTTCATCTCCCACAAGCTCAACGAGATCATGTCGGTGGCCGACCGGGTCACGGTGCTGCGCAAGGGCAAGTACATCGGCACTGTCAACACCAAGGACACCAACAAGCAGGAGCTGTCCAACATGATGGTGGGCCGCCCCGTACAGCTGCAGGTCAACAAGGACGAGGCCCATCCCGGCGATGTGGTGCTCAGTGTGAAGAACTTCACCGTCCCCTCCCACCTGCACAAGAAGGATGCCGTACATAATGTCAGCTTCGACGTGCGGGCCGGTGAGATCGTCTGCATCGCCGGTATCGACGGCAACGGCCAGACGGAGTTCATCCACGGTCTGACGGGCCTTGACAAGAGCTCCGGCGGCAGCATCACCGTCTGCGGCCACGACATCTCCCACTATTCCATCCACCACCGGGGCGAGTATATCAGCCACATCCCGGAGGACCGCCACAAGCACGGTCTGGTGCTGGACTTCACGCTGGAACAGAATCTGGTGCTCCAGCGGTACAAGGAGCCACAGTTCGAGAAGGGGGGCTTCATCAAGCGGGACGCCGTCCGCAGCTACGCCCAGCAGCTGATCGAGAAATTCGACGTCCGCAGCGGTCAGGGCCCCATCACCGTGGTTCGCAGTATGTCCGGCGGCAACCAGCAGAAGGCCATCATCGCCCGTGAGCTGGACCGGGATAAGTCTCTGATCGTGGCCGTTCAGCCCACCCGTGGTCTGGACGTGGGCGCCATCGAGTATATCCACAGCCAGCTGGTGGCCGAGCGGGACCGTGGCAAGGCGGTGCTGCTGGTGTCTCTGGAGCTGGACGAGGTCATGAGCCTCTCCGACCGCATCCTCGTCATGTACGAGGGGGAGATCGTGGGCCAGTTGGACCCCAAAAAGACCACCGTATCCGAGCTGGGCCTGTATATGTCCGGCGCAAAGCGTGACAACAAAGGAGGCGATGAGGCGTGAAGCATTCCGCAGCCACTCTGTACCAAAAGGAAGGCACCAAAAAGGTGCTGGCGTCCCTGATCTCCATTCTTGCGGGTCTGCTGGTGGGCGGCATCGCCGTCATTCTGGTGGGCTGCTTCAATGAAAAGATCTCCCTCTCCGGCGCGTGGGACGGCTTCCGCATCATCTTCGCCGGCATCTTCAGCACCGGCCGCAACGCCGCCGGTGAGCTGACCTGGGGCTTCAACGCCGTCAACACCGGCGATATGTTGTTCCGGGCCACGCCCCTGATCATGACGGGTCTCTCCGTGGCCGTGGCCTTCAAGACGGGCCTGTTCAACATCGGCGCTCCCGGCCAGTACCTGATCTCCACCATGGCGACGCTGATGATCGCCCTGAGCATCCCCTCTTCCTCCGTCCCCACCTGGATCATCTGGATCCTGGCCTTTTTGGGCGGCTGTCTGGCGGGTGCTCTGTGGGGCGCTCTGCCGGGTCTGGCCAAGGCGTGTCTCAACATCAATGAGGTGCTGGCCTGCATCATGACCAACTGGGTGGCCGCCAACCTTGTGACGTGGATGTTCGACATCAGCAATTTCAAGAACACCGTGGAGAACACCAAGTCCGGCTACATCTATAAGACCAGCTTCAACGGCGTGGCCACCCCCAAGCTGGGGCTGGATAAGCTGTTCCCCGGCTCTCAGGTCAACGCCGGTATTCTGGTGGCCATTCTGCTGGCCATCGCCATGTACATCCTCATGACCAAGACCACGCTGGGCTACGAGCTGCAGGCCTGCGGCGCCAACCGCCATGCCGCCCGCTACGCCGGCATCAAGGATAAGCGCAACATCGTGCTGTCCATGGCCATCGCCGGTGCGCTGGCCGGAGCCGGTGCGGCACTGTACTACCTGTCCGGCAACACGGAGTTCTACTGGTCCACCTATCAGTCTCTGCCCGCCGTGGGCTTTAACGGCATCCCCGTGGCGCTGCTGGCGCTGAATAACCCCATCGCCGTCATCTTCGCCGGCATCTTCATGGCCATGCTGAAGATCGTGGGCCAGCAGCTGACCAACCTCACCGCCTACAACGAGTACATCACCGACGTCATCATCGCCGTCATCGTGTATCTAAGCGCTTTCTCTCTGGTGATCCGCATGATGCTCAGCGGCCGGAAGAAGAAAAAGATCGCCGTGGCAGACACGGCTCCCATCCCTCAGGGCGCCGCCGTGGAGGATCAGACCTCCCTGCTGCCGGAGGAGGAGAAAGCACCCGTAGAGGCCGCTGTCACAGACAGCGATAACGCAGAAGGAGGCGATCAGGCATGACATTTCTGGTACAGCAGACCCTGATCTATGCAGTACCCCTGATGATCGTGGCGCTGGCCGGTGTGTTTGCCGAGCGCAGCGGTATCATCAACCTGGCGCTGGAAGGTATCATGATCTTCGGTGCTTTCATCGGCGTGCTGTTCGTGCGCCTGATGCAGGGCAGCGCCGCCGTGCTGGCCGCTCAACAGACCGGGAACTGGGTGGCTATGCAGGGGCTGGAGCTTCTGGCTATGCTGGTGGCGGCAGCCATGGGCGCCGTGTTCTCCCTGCTGCTGAGCTTCGCCTCCATCAACCTGCGGGCCGACCAGACCATCGGCGGTACGGCCCTGAACCTGATGGCTCCGGCTCTGGTGCTGTTTCTGGTGCGTATCATTGCCAACCAGAACACCCTGCAGCTGGCTACCGGCGACTCCGCTACGTGGTTCATGATCCGAAAGTCCACCTTCGGCATCGACAAAAACACCGATCTTGGCTTCTTCGGCGAGACGTTTCTGGTGAAGGTCTATCTGGCTACCTACGTCTGCATCATCCTGTTCGTCATCCTGTCCATCATTCTCTATAAGACTCGCTTCGGCCTGCGGCTGCGGGCCTGCGGTGAGAATCCTCAGGCGGCGGACTCTCTGGGCATCAATGTCTACAAGATGCGCTATATCGGCACCACCATCTCCGGTGCGCTGGCGGGCATGGGCGGCTTTGTGTACGCCCTGACCACCGCCAACTGCTCCTCCAACGGCGACGTGGCGGGCTTCGGCTTTCTGGCGCTGGCCGTGATGATTTTCGGTAACTGGCGGCCTCTGAACATCGCCGGGGCCTCCCTCCTGTTTGGCCTGTTCAAATGCATCGCCGCCGCCTACTCCAGCATCGATATCAACGACGACGGTGTGTACTGGCTGGCAGAGATTGGCATCAGCTCCCACCTGTACCGGATGCTTCCGTACATCATCACCCTGCTGGTGCTGGCCTTCACCTCCAAGAAGTCCCGTGCCCCCAAGGCGGAGGGCATCCCCTACGACAAGGCCCGCAGATAAGAGCGGCAGCTGCCTGTATTTTCAGGCGGCGACAACCTGTAAAAAATGGCACCCGACCAATGCGGGTGCCATTTTTTGTCCGCCATAGGGGAAAGCAGCAACCCTTTACCGCACCCAGCGGCTTACGGGAACAGCCAATGCCGCCGATAGAACCGCCTGCGCTGCCTTTGCCGACAGATAACCCCTCATGTGGAGTCCGCTCCCCTCCAGCACCGCCGCCGTCTGACAGTGGACGCACACGCCGCCCCAGCCCATCAGTGCCGCCGCCAGCACGAAGTCCCCCCGTGCGCCGGAGAGCCGCAGGATGCCGCCGGTAAGCTCCAGCAGTCCCAGCGGAAGAGGGTGCTCCAGCCCCGTCAGGGCCGTCAGCAGCCGGGTCAGCACCAGAAAGAACACCACGAAGCCGCAGACGTGGAGCATCCCCTCCCCCGCTCCCCGGACGGCCCCCGGAAAGGCGGAGACCAGAGACATCGGCGCAGACGGCGAAGTCCGTCCCTCTGGGGACGAGGTGCTGCGGGTCAGCAAAGCCGTCAGCACGGCGGCCGACACATGGATCAGCCAAAGCCATGCCCCGGCCCGGAGACTGCCGAAGCAGCCCACCCCCGCCACGCCCAAGGCAAAGGCTGGGCCGCAGTTGTTGCAGAACAGCAGCAGCCGCTGTCCCTCCTGTCGGGAGACTGCCCCGGTGCGGACCAGCTCTCCCGCCGTCTGGGCGCCCACCGGATAGCCTCCCAGCAGACCCAGCAGCACCGCCGTACCACCGGGGCCGGAGACCCCCAGCACCCGGCGGGTCAAGGGGGCCAGCAACCGCCCCAGCGCCGCCGCGCTGCCGGTGGCCACAAACAGCCGGGACACCACGAGGAAGGGAAACAGCGCCGGGATCACCGAGCCGCCGCAGAGGGCCAGTCCCTCCCGCACCGCCTGTGCCGCCGTCTCCGATGCCGCCAGCAGCCCCGCCATGACCGCCAGCAGTCCCAGTGCCAAGCCCATGCTCCCTCACCTCCCTTTACCCTGCCAGCTTATGACGGCAGGCGGAGGGCCATGCCACGGACAGGCAAGTTTTTCCGGCGGTACGCATACAGTCCACCGTGGGAGGGATGCCTCATGGGAGACAAAAAGCGGCTGGCCCGTGCCGGTCTGGAGGTCATGGACCGGCTGGATCTGCCAGGGGAGCTGGCAGTGGGGGTGGGCCGCATGGAGCTGGTGGGGGACCGCCAGTTCTATATGGAACAGCACCGGGGCGTGCTGCGGTACAGCACGGAGGTCATCGACATCGCCGCTGCCGACATGACGGTGCGGATCACAGGCCGGGAGCTGCAACTGCTGGCCATGACGGACCGGGAGCTGCGGATCAGCGGCACCATCACCGCCATTGAGCTGCTGACATAGGAGGGGCCATGTATCGTCAGATCGTCCATTTTTTACAGGGGCAGGTGCTGGTGCGGATCGAGTGCGGCTGCCCGGAGCGGGTGCTGAACCTCTGCGGCGCACGGGGCATCCCCTTCTGGGAGCTGACATGGGAGTCGCCGGTGTGCCTGACCCTGCGGGCCGTGGGGCGAGACCTGCCCCGTCTGCGGCAGGCGGCGGAGGACGCCGGCGGCAGCCTGCACCTGTGCCGCAGCGGCGGCGTACCGGTGTTCTGGCGGCGTCTGCGCCGGCGGTACGTGCTGCTGGCCGGAGCGGTGCTGGCGCTGGTGCTGATGTTCGGCGGCAACCTCGTCATCTGGGATTTTCAGGTCAGCGGCAACGACACCGTCCCCACGGAGACCATTCTCCGGGCGCTGGAGGACTACGGCATCACCGTGGGGTCGCCGGGTCTGCGCATCGATCAGGAGACCATGCGCAACCATGTGCTGCTGGCCCTGCCGGAGGTATCGTGGCTGGCGGTGAACGTCCGGGGCTGCGTGGCCCATGTGCAGGTGGTGGAGCGGCACCGTCCGCCGGAGGCGGCAGATCGGAGCGCCGTCACCAACATCGTGGCCCGGAGGGCGGGCCTTATCACCAAGGTGGAGGCGCTGGAGGGGCAGGCCATGGTGCTGCCGGGGACCACCGTCACGGAGGGACAACTGCTGATCTCCGGGGTGTCAGAAACAGAACATATCGGCGCACGGTTTGTCCACAGCATGGGGGCCGTGTGGGCCAGAACGTGGTATGAGCTGTCGGTCAGCGTACCGCTGCAGATCACGCAGCCCGCCGCCGGAAGCCGCAGCCACAGCCGCTGGGCGCTGGATATCGGAAAACACCGGATAAAATTCTACGGAAAGGGTAGCATCACCGGGGTGGATTGTGATAAAATAACATACTATAAACCGTTTACCCTGCCCGGAGGGCTTCGCCTGCCTCTGACGCTGGTGCAGGAGCGCATCACCGCATGGGAGGGCGCCGCCGCAGAGCGCACGGAGCAGAGCGCCCGTCAGGAGGGAGAGCAGCAGCTGCTGGCCCTGCTGTCGGCCCGGCTGCCGGAGGGCAGCACCGTCACCGACACCCGCTTCGCCGCTGTGCGGCAGGGGGACCGGCTGACGGTGGTGCTGAAGGCGGAGTGTCTGGAGCAGATCGGCCAGACCGTGACGCTGCCGGAAACGGAGACTACACAGAGATAAGGGGGCTTGTCCCGTATGGAACAGCGTGTGAGCATCGAGCGGATGGAGGAGGCCATCAATCTGTTCGGCTCGTTTGATGAAAATATCCGGCTTCTGGAGGCGGAATTCCATGTGACGGTGGTGAACCGTGACGGGGAGCTGCGGATCTCCGGGGAGCCAGAGGAGGTGATGATGGCCGCCAAGGCGGTGGAGGCGCTGCTGACCCTCTCCGGCAAGGGGGAGTCCATTACCGAGCAGCACGTCCGCTACGTCATCGGCCTGTGCCGCAGCGGCCAGTCCGAGCGCATCGGAGAGCTGACGCAGGACGTGATCTGCATCACCTCCAAAGGCCGGCCCGTCAAGCCCAAGACCATCGGCCAGAAGCAGTATGTGCAGGCGGTGCTCCACAGTCCCGTCACCATCGGGGTGGGGCCCGCCGGCACCGGCAAGACGTATCTAGCGGTGGCGGCGGCCGTGGCGGCCTTCCGGGCCAAGCAGGTCAACCGCATCATCCTGACCCGCCCCGCCGTGGAGGCCGGAGAGCGGCTGGGCTTCCTGCCCGGCGACCTCCAGAGCAAGGTGGACCCCTACCTACGGCCTCTATACGACGCCCTGTTCGATATGCTGGGGGCGGAGACGTACCAGAAATATCTGGAGCGTGGCAATATCGAGGTGGCCCCGCTGGCCTATATGCGTGGCCGGACGCTGGATGACAGCTTTATCATTCTCGACGAGGCCCAGAACACCAGCCGGGAGCAGATGAAGATGTTCCTGACCCGCATGGGCTTCGGCTCCAAAATGGTCATCACCGGCGACATCACCCAGATCGACCTGCCGGGGGACAAGCCCAGCGGCCTGAAGGACGCCATGAAAATTCTCAAGGGCGTGGAGGGCATCAGCATCTGCCAGCTGACCCAGCAAGACGTGGTGCGCCATGTGATGGTGCAGCGGATCATCGAGGCCTACGCCCGATTCGAGGAGAAGCGCAAATGAGAAAGACACACTACATCCCCATCACCGCCGATGTACCCGGCGCCGCCAACGATGCCAACTGCGCCCTGATCCGCCGGACCATCCGCACGGCGCTGGCGGCGGAGGGACTCACGGCCCCCTGCGAGGTGGACGTGCTCCTGACGGATGACGACGGCATCCACGAGATCAACCGAGAGCTGCGGCAGGTGGACCGCCCCACGGACGTCCTCAGCTTCCCGGAGTTTGAACTGACCCCCGGCCAGCTGCCCGGCCCGGAGGACGCCGACCCCGGCACGGGCCTTATCCCGCTGGGGGACATGGTACTCTCCATGGAGCGGGTGGCGGCGCAGGCCAGGGAGTACGGTCACTCCAAGCGGCGGGAACTCTCCTATCTGGTAACCCACTCGGTGCTGCATCTGCTGGGCTACGACCATCTGGACGAGGGGCCTATGAAGGCACAGATGCGGGCCAGAGAGGAGGCCATCATGGCCCTGCTGGGTCTGGAGCGGTGAGAAAGGCCGCAAGAAAACCAAGAAAAGCAGCTGGTGGATGAATGGAACGAGGCGTAAGTGCCCCTCTATTCCCACCCCAAATTGCTCACAGAAAGCTGAGGATCACCGGAAATTGCGGAAGGAGCTGCATCATGGCCGAGGATAAGCTGTTTGTCGAGGCAACCGAAGAGGACGTGCCGTCTATCATCGGCCTGCGGCAAAGGATCTGGAGCACCACATACCGAGGCATCTACCCCGATTCCATGATAGATGAATTTGACTGGGACCGGCACAGGGAAATGGAACTGCTGAGGGTCCATCACCCGGCATACTCTGTGTACCTTATCCGAAAGGGTCGGCAAAATATCGGCTATCTGACGATAAATAAAACCGACGTGATCACCCTGCAATCCCTTTATATTGTCTCTGAATACCAGCGACAGGGGATCGGACGGCAAGCCTTTGATTTCATGAGCGCATATTGCCGGGAGCACCATGCCAACGCCTTCATCTGCCACTGTGTTCCGGAAAATTTCAATGCTCGAAGCTTCTATGAGCGCATGGGCGGCGAGGTGATCGGGGAGGACCTGACAAACGAGGAGTGCTGGCAGAACTCTGTCACTTACCAGTTTACACTACCATCCATCACAACATAACAAAATTGCTCACAGAAAGCTGAGGATCACCTTATGAATGAGAAAAACACCATCACCAAAACCGCTATGATCACCGTGTGCGGACGGCCCAACGTGGGCAAGTCCAGTCTCACCAACGCCCTGGTGGGTGAGAAGATCGCCATCGTCTCCAACAAGCCCCAGACCACCAGAAACCGCATCTACGGTGTAGTGAACCGGGGCGACACCCAGTTCATCCTGCTGGATACGCCGGGCCTGCACAAGGCCCGCTCCCGGCTGGGGGACTATATGGTGAAGGTCGTACGGGAGAGTCTGGCCAGTGTGGAGGCCGCCCTGCTGCTGGTGGAGCCCATCCCCCACGTGGGAGAGCCGGAGAAGATCCTTCTCCAGCGCATCCGGGAGGAGAAGCTGCCCTGCGTACTGTGCATCAATAAGATCGACACCGTGGAGCGCAAGGACGATCTGCTGGCGGTCATCGCCGCATACAGCGAGGTCTACCCGGATTTCGACGCCATCATCCCCATCTCCGCCCGCACCGGCGACGGTCTGGAGGAGCTGCTGGCCCAGATGCAGCGGTACGCCGTGGAAGGACCGCAGCTGTTCCCCGACGGCATGACCACCGACCAGCCGGATCAACAGGTCTGCGCCGAGATCATTCGGGAGAAAATGCTGCTGTGTCTGGATAAGGAGATCCCCCACGGCACGGCAGTGGAGGTGACCCGCTTCACCGAGCGGGAGGACTCCGGCATCATCGACCTGGACGTGACCATCTACTGCGAAAAGGCCAGCCACAAGGGCATCATCATCGGCAAGCACGGGGATATGCTCAAGCGCATCAGCACGCTGGCCCGGCAGGATATCGAGAAGTTCATGGGTACCAAGGTCTATCTGGAAACGTGGGTGAAGGTCAAGGAAAACTGGCGGGACAATGTGAACTTCATCCGTTCACAGGGCTACAACGAACAGTAATTCCCGTTAGAAACATGAGCCGACCCTAAAACTTACCACTTATGTTTCGCCCCGGCGGCGGCAAGCTAATGCCGGGGGTGGAGATCATGTGCGATTACTGGAATCTTTTTCTGGAGACCGGAGCGCCGGAGCTGTATCTGCTGCACCGGTGGGAGGAGGAATCATGCCAAACCAACCCATCGTCACCGCCGGACTGGTGCTGCGGGAAACCGTGACCAGGGAGACGGACAAAATTCTGACGGTGCTGACCCCGGATCGGGGGAAGATCTCCCTCATTGCACGGGGCGCCCGGCGGAAAAACAGCCGTCTGGCGGCGGCGTGTCAGTTGCTGGCCTATTCGGAGCTGACCATCTACGAAAAGGGTCAGTGGTTCATGCTGGACGAGGCGGAGACGCTGGAGCTGTTCACCGGCCTGCGGACGGACTTCGTGGCTCTGAGCCTTGCCTCCTATCTGGCCGATCTGACGGACGCCACGGCACAGACGGAGGACACGTCGCAGCTGCTGCGGCTGCTGCTGAATGCCCTGTACGCCCTCAGTGTCCTGCATAAGCCGCCCCAGCTGGTAAAGCCCGCCTTCGAGCTGCGGCTCATGGCGCTGTCGGGCTTCGAGCCTCTGGCTGACGGCTGCGCCGTGTGCGGGCGGCCGGAGCCGGAGAAGCCGGTGCTGGACGCCGTCCACGGGGTGGTGTGCTGCGCCGCCTGCCGGGAAAAGGGCGGGCTGGCCATGCCCCTATCCTCCGCCGCTCTGGCGGCCCTGCGCCACGTGCTGTACTGCCCGGATAAGAAGCTTTACAGCTTCACGCTGGATACCCCCGCCCTGCGCCAGCTGGGGCAGGCGGCGGAGGTCTATGTCACCGCCCAGCTGGAGCGCAGCTTCCGGACGCTGGACTACTATAAATCCATTTTGCCGCAAGAGGAACCTACATATGACTGATTTGTTTGAAAAATCCATCCGCACACTGGAGCTCCCGGCGGTGCTGGAAAAGCTGGCGGCCAAGGCGGTCAGCGACGCCGCCAAGGAGCGGTGCCTGCGCCTGACTCCCGCCACGGACACGCAGGAGGTGCTGCATCTGCTGGATGAGACCGACGCCGCCAAGGAGAGGCTGGGCCTCCACGGCAGCCCCTCCTTCTCCGGGGTCAAGGATGTATCCGCCGCCCTGACCCGTGCCGACCACGGCGGTATGCTGAACACCCGTGAACTGCTGGATGTGGCAGGCGTACTGACCGCCAGCCGCCGGGTCAGCGAATACGACGCCCAGCGGCAGGGGGAGGCCACGGTGCTGGACCGGCTGTTCTCCTCTCTGCACACCAACCGCTATCTGGAGGATAAGATACGCTCCGCCATTCTGGACGAGGAGACCATTGCCGACACCGCCAGCAGCGAGCTGGCGGATATCCGCCGGAAAATGCGGCTGGCGGCCACCAAGGGCCGACAGATTTTGCAGCGTATCATCTCCTCCCCCTCCTATGCCAAGGTCCTGCAGGAGGCCCTCATCACCCAGCGGGACGGCCGCTTCGTGGTGCCGGTGAAGGCCGAGTGCAAGGGCAGTCTGCCGGGTCTGGTCCACGACATCTCCTCCTCCGGTGCCACGCTGTTCGTGGAGCCTATGGGCGTGGTGCAGGCCAACAACGAGCTCAAGGAGCTGGAGGCCCGTGAGCAGAAGGAGATCGACCGCATCCTGCGCCAGCTCTCTGCTGAGTGTGCCGGCCAGATGGAGAACATCCTCTGGGACTACGATATTCTGGTGCAGCTGGATGTGATCTTTGCACGGGCGCAGCTGAGCTATCAGCTCAACGCCAGCCGCCCGGAGGTGCGCCGCCGGGGCGGTATTGCCCTACGCCGGGCCCGGCACCCCCTGTTGGATCAAGCCAAGGCGGTGCCGATCACCGTGGAGCTGGGTGAGCAGTTCGACACCCTGGTCATCACCGGCCCCAACACCGGCGGCAAAACCGTGACCCTGAAAACCATCGGACTGCTGAGCCTGATGGCCCAGTGCGGCCTGCACATCCCCGCCGACGGCGGCAGCGCCGTGCGGGTGTTCCGTCGGGTGCTGGCGGACGTAGGAGATGAGCAGAGCATCGAGCAGAGCCTGTCTACCTTCTCGGCCCATATGTCCAACATCGTCCAGATCCTGAATGAAGTGGACGACCACAGTCTGCTGCTGTTCGACGAGTTGGGCGCCGGCACAGACCCGGTGGAGGGTGCGGCTCTGGCCATCGCCATCATTCAGGAGGCCCGGAATCAGGGGGCTCTCATCGCCGCCACCACCCACTATGCCGAGCTGAAAACCTTCGCCATGACCACGGCGGGGGTGGAGAACGCCAGCTGCGAGTTCGACGTACAGACCCTGCGGCCCACCTACCGACTCCTCATCGGCATCCCCGGTAAGTCCAACGCCTTCGCCATCTCCCGGCGGCTGGGGCTGGATGAGTCCGTCATTCAGGCGGCACAGGCCCAGATGGACAGCGACTCCGTTCGCTTCGAGGACGTGCTGACCCAGCTGGAGGAGAAGCGCCAGCGGCTGGAGAAGGCCCAGAACGAGGCCGACCGACTGTGGCGGCAGCGGGAGGAGGACTCCCGGAAGGCCCGGACCTTCCGGGAGCAGATGGAAAAGGGCAAGGAGAGCGCACGGGCCAAGGGAGAGGCTGAGGCCAAGCGCATCGTCCGGCAGGCCCAGCAGCAGGCGGAGGAGATCTTCGCCCAGCTGGACCAGCTGCGGAAGGAGCAGCAGAAGCAGGCCAACGTGCAGGCCCTCAACGATGCCAAGGCCGCCGTGCGCCACCATCTGAAAACGGCGGAGGAGCAGCTGCACCTGCGGGACGAGGAGCAGGAGCCTGCCTATACACCGCCCCGGCCCATCGCCGTGGACGATCAGGTGGAGCTGCCCGGCGTGAAGATGGCCGCCACGGTGCTGGCCGTCAACGGCGACGGCACCCTGCTGCTGCAGGCGGGCCGCATGAAGATGACCGTCAAGGCCCAGCAGGTGCGCCTGCTGGAGGGCGCTCCCAAGAAGTCCAAGCCCGCCCCCAGTTCCTCCGCCGCCACCCTGAACACCGTGTCCCGTGCCTCCTCGGAGCTGGATATCCGGGGCTATGAGACGCTGGAGGCCGAGAGCGTGGTGGAAAACTATCTGGACAGTGCCGTCATGGCCAAGCTGGGCACCGTCACCATCATCCACGGAAAGGGTACCGGTGCTCTGCGAAAGGCCGTCCATGAGATCCTCAAGCGTAACAAGGCCGTCAAAAGCTTCCGGCTGGGCCGCTACGGCGAGGGTGAGGCCGGTGTCACCGTGGTGGAGCTGAAATAAGCCGCTTTCGTGTAGAACGACGAATTTTTTCTTTGATTCTCTGCAATCGCCACAAATTTTTGTGGGATTGAATATTGCTTTCTCCCCGTTATCCGTTATAATAGTATGTGTAGCAGTCGGCTTGAAGACTGCGAATAAAGGAGTGCTGGTTTGATGTATACGCAGGAAATTACCGTTCAGAATGAGGTGGGGCTGCACGCACGTCCCGCTACGTATTTCATTCAGAAGGCCAACGAGTTCAAGAGCGGCATTTGGGTGGAGAAGGAAGAGCGCCGGGTCAACGCCAAGAGTCTGCTGGGCGTGCTGTCCCTGGGTATTGTGAAGGGAACCAACATCACCCTCATCGCTGACGGCTCTGATGAAAAGGAAGCCGTGGATGCTCTGGTATCTCTGATCCAGAACAACTTCGGTGAGTAACGACCGAACATGAAACAGCGCCGGTGTCTGCTGTCAGCAAGCACCGGCGTTGTTCTGCTTTTATCCTCTCGGTGGGCAAGCGCAAGCACGCCCGACAGCGTGTCCTTCCGGCGCTTTTTCTTTACTCATCGATGGTACGATCTCTGCACAAAAGGACGCCCCCGGCGTGGCCGGAGGCGTCCCTTTCATGTGTTCCGCTGCCCCCTATGGGGCCGCCCGGTCAGCAGCCGCAGCCGCAGCCGTTGTTATTCTGGGTGTTGCCGCAGCCGCAGCCGTTGCCGCCCCAGAACAGGCACAGGATGATGATGGCGATGATGATCCAGCAGCCGCAGCCGCCGAAGCAGGAGTTCTGATTGCACATAAGAACGTGACCTCCTATGAAAATTGGACCCGCAGGTCTCATTCCATAGTATGATCCGCCCCTTAATAGAGTTCCTCCGGCCGGGAGATACGGTAGCTGAGGGTCAGGAGGGTATCCACAAAGTGGATGTCCTCGAAGAATACCCCCTTGGTCTGGGTGGAGAGCTCCACATTGGTAAAGTTCCAGAAGCCCTTCACTCCCAGAGCAATGAGCCGATCCGCCAGCGGCTGGGCCACGCTCTGAGGCACGGTCAGCACCGCCACGTTGGGGTGGTACTCCTCCACATAGTGTTCCAGCTCCTCCATGGGCCGGATGGTCACGTCGTGGATCTTGGTACCGATCAGCGCCGGGGACACGTCGAAGGCGGTATCCACCTGAAAGCCCACCTTCTGAAAGTCGAAGTTCTGCAGCAGCGCATGGCCCAGATGGCCCGCTCCCACCACAATGAGCCGGTAGCCGGAGTCGATGCCCAGAATGTGGCCGATCTCCGAGCGCAGCTCCGCCACGTTATAGCCGTAGCCCTGCTGCCCGAATTCACCGAAGCAGCTGAGATCCTGCCGGATCTGAGAGGCGGTGATGTCCATTTTCTGCCCCAGCGAATTGGAGGAAATGCGTACCACGCCCTTGTTATGCAGCTCGTCCAGATAGCGGTAATAGCGGGGCAGACGATGGATCACCGCATCCGAGACCTTTTGTTTTTTCATATGCGTCCTTCTTCTTTGCCGGCGGCAGGAGCCGGGCCGCAGCCCGCTTTCCCCTACCGCTTGTTTTCGTCTTTCTGAATTGTACTCCAAATTCCAGAACTTGTCAACTTTTTTAACAATCTTTTTTGTCTTTTGTGCAGTTTTCTTCTTTACATTCCCGAAAAAGATGGTATAATAAATTAGTCGCAAGGGGGGAAAGTCTCCCTCTGCTCCATATGCGCCCGTAGCTCAGCTGGATAGAGTGACAGACTCCGACATTTCAGGCGTCTCCAGTTGAGATATGGCGCAAAGCCTTGCCGCACCTGCGTTTGCGGGAATGGCAGAGAAAAAATGCGTGGTCGTTGACTACTATTTGACGACTATCGCAGAAACCCACAACCAAATATGCGCCCGTAGCTCAGATGGATAGAGCGTTAGACTCCGACTCTAAAGGCCGCTGGTTCGAATCCAGTCGGGCGTACCACTCGCCTCCAAAAGCCCATGGCTTTTGGAGGTTGTCCTTTGCCGCAATTGACAAATACGGCTGTCCCATGGTATAATAAAACTCCAAAATAAGTGTGGATTTTTCTGGAGCATCGCCTCCATTTTTCGCCACGCATCCGACAGGGTGTGCGGCGTTTTTTATTAGGAGGAACGACGGATGAACATATTTTACCAACTCATCGGGTTCGGCGCACTGATCGCCATGGGTCTCAGCTATTGGCAGAATGACAAGCGTACCATCTTGCTGTGGCAGGTGGTGGCCAACCTGATCTTCGCCATCCACTACACACTGCTCCACGCATGCTCCGGCGCACTGTGCAGCTTTTTCCAGATTGTCGTGCTGCTGCTTTTCCTATTGCAGGAGAAATTCAACTGGAGTAAACTGGTCACCGCGATACCCATCGTGGCAGTATTTCTGCTGATTGCCGTGGTGACCTATGAGACGCCAGTGACGGTACTGCCCATCGTGGCATCGTTGGCGGCGTTGCTGCCGTTCTTCCAGTCCAGGCAGCGGGTGATACAGGTGGCGGGCATTGCCAGCGGCCTGTCGTGGCTGGTGTATGTCATTGCGGTACGGTCGTATTCCGGCATGGTGACAGAGTCGGTACTGACCATCATCACGGCGGCGTCCCTGCTGAAGAAGGAATCCAAAAAGCCCTGAACGGACAGCTCCCCCGGCACATTGCCGGGGGAGTCTGCCGAAGGGGTGCGCCGCGTCAGGCGTAGTGCTTCAGACCCTGCGCCATGGATGAGGCGGTGCAGCGGCGGACATAGCAGGAGAGCGTGTCACGTTTCTCTCCGGCGCACCGGGTGGCTGCTATCAGCGCGGCCAGTCTCCGCTTGCGGGGGACTGAGGGAGTATCCTGTTTCATTTGCTTTGCCATGGAATATACCTCCGTTCGTTTTACTACCGCTATCATAAAACAACGGACGGTCTGTTCCATTGGCAAAAATAAATGAACATTTCTATGAAAATTGTGATAGTATCACAAGGGGGGCAGAAGCCATGACATCACAGCACACAGCGGACTATCCCACACTGCAGGAGGTGCTGCGCCTGCCCGTGTTCGCAGGCTGCACGGTCTGCGGCGGCGCGGCGGGACTTGGCCGTAGAGTCAGCGGTGTCAATCTGACGGACACACCGGACTACGCGCGTTGGCTGGCGCAGGGAGAACTGCTCATCACTACTGGTTTTGCCATCGCAGACGATCCGCAGGCCGTGAATGCGCTGCTGCCCACGGCGGCAGAAAAAGGCCTGTCCGGCGTGGGTATCAAGCCGGGGCGCTACCTGCCCAGCCCCCTGCCGGCGGCGCTGGCGGAGAAGGCTGACCGACTGGGACTGCCGCTGCTCCAACTGCCGACCGATATGCGCTTTGCCGAGTTGGCCGATGCGGTGTCCCGCGAGATCGCACGGCGGCGAATACCGGCGGAACAGGAGCGGCAGCTGGCCGTATTACTGCACCATCTCATCTCTGGCGCGCCGCTGAGCGAAGCGATGGAGCGTCAGGCGGCGGAGTCCTGTATCCATTTGGAATGTCCGCATATCCTGATGTGGATACAGGCTGATGCGCCGGAGTTGCAGCGGCGCTCTTGGCTGCACGAGGTAGAAGAGCGCTACCGGGCGTTGGGCGCGGACATGTGGGGCGCACTGTCGGAGGATGGCTTTCTGCTGGCGCTGGAGGCGGACGACCTGTTCGCACTGGAGATGCCGCTGCGGCGGGTGATGGCGGACTTTGCCGCCGACCACGGCGTTATCTGCGGCGTCAGCCGCCCCTACGGCGGTACGGTGGGTTTTCAGAAAGCAGACCGCAGTGCCCGCGCGGCGCTCCGCATGGCGGCGCGAACGGAAACACCCTGCGTGACAGACGACCCAGCGGGGGTGGTACGGCTGCTGGAGGAATCCTCCCCGGCGGAAACGGACGCCTATATCCATCGGCAGCTGGGAACGCTCCTGCGGCAGCCAGAGCCGCGGCGGCAAGAGCTGCTGGACACGCTGGCGAGCTGGCTGCGCTGTATGGGCAACCAGCGCCGGATGGCGCGGGAGCTGCACCTGCACTACAACACCGTGAGTTACCGGCTCCAGCAGCTATGGTTGCTGCTGGAGGCCGATCCGGTCGATCCGATGAAGCGATTGGCATTGGAAACGGCCCTGTATCTGTACCGGTACAGGCGCACATAAAGGAGTGACTGATCATGGATAAGAGCAGGACGGGCGGTGAATGGGAGCGGATGGTGTCGGGGCGTCTCTATACGCCTACCGATCCGGAGATTGCCAAGCGGCACCGGGTGGGTATGCGCCGCTGTGACCGGTTCAACCGCCTCCCGCTGTGGCGTACCAAGACCAAGCAGCGTGCGCTGGAGCGCCTGATCCCCTCCGCAAAAGGGAAGAATTTCGAGGCGTTTGCACCCTTTTACTGCGAGTACGGCGTGAATATCTATGTGGGGCGGAACTGTTTCATCAACTACAACAGCGTATTTTTGGATGTAGCGCCCATTACGCTGGGGGACAATGTGCTCATTGGACCCAATGTGACGCTGGCCACGCCCAACCATCCGTTTATCGCCGAAGAACGAGCCTATACAGATTACCCCAACGGCTGCCATGCGTTGGAGTATGCCGAACCCATCACCATCGGGGATCACTGCTGGCTGTGCGCCGGTGCGACGGTGTGCGGTGGCGTGACCATCGGAGCGGGAAGCATCATCGCCGCCGGCGCGGTGGTGACGCGTGACATCCCACCCAACAGTATCGCTGCCGGTGTACCCGCCAGAGTGCTGCGGCAGATCGACGAGTGCGACCGCCTGCATGTATGGGAGAAGTATGTGAAGAACGAACTGCCCAATGCGCAGCGGTGACAACAAAGCCCGGGAGCAATTACAAAAACCGTCTCAAACGATATGTTTGAGACGGTTTTTATATGCGGAAAGTTAGGAGAATTGAAACCTGATTTGACCACTACTGCACATTTTGCAATCCAACTGAGCTATCCTATGTCAAATCTCCAACATTCCCTGCAAGCCCGCGCTGGCGGCCTTTTTGTTCTTATCGAAGGCGTGGGTATAGATGTCCAGCGTGGTGGAGGGCTGGCTGTGGCCGAGGATGCCCGCCACCGTTGCGACATCCGTGCCGCCCGCGATCATCAGACTGGCGGCGGTGTGCCGGAGGGAATGGACGTTCAGCTCCTGCGGCAAGCAGTTCTTCTTGAGGATCAGCTTGAAGCGGTAGGTGAAGGTGGTGGGCGTCATGGGGAGCTGCGCTCCCTGACGGCGGAACAGGAAGTCATCAGCGGTCAGCTGCCGCTGGTCATAGGTTTCGGTGATGTATGCACATTCCTGCCGGTACTCCCGCAGGAGACTTTCCATCTCGGCGGAGAAGTACACATAGCGGTCACCTGCGCGGGTCTTGGGTTCTTTTACGAAAATCTCCTCGTCCGTCACCTTGACCGCGTTGCGGCAGATGTGGATGGAACGCTGCTCCCAATCAATGTCGCACCACTTCAGTCCGCAGCACTCGCCCCGCCGCATTCCCGTGGCGATGATGAGCTTGAAGTAGGTTTCGTACTTGATGCTCTCGCCCTCCAGCGCGGCAATGATCCTCTGCGCCGTTTCCTCGTCCGCGATTTTCTTTTCGCACTTGCGCCCGGCGTAACGATAGGTGCGCCAAGCCGGATTATGCGAAAGAAAGCCACCCTCCACGGCATCAGAGAGGATGCTGCACAGCGTCGCGTGCACGCCCTCAATGGTGTACTCGGAGAGTGGCTTTTTCGTTTCAATGCTGGTGGCTTTTCGCAGCTCCGCGTAGAAATTCCGGAAGTGCTCCGGCCGCAGCTCGGTGAGCTTGTAGTGACCCAGCGCCGGGAGAATACGCTCGATGTCCTGCCGGTCGCGGCGGATGGTGGACTTCGCCAGCTTGCCGGGAGCGATGTCCGCCAGCCACAGGTCGATGTATTTTGCCAGCGTGAGCTGCTGGACAGGCTGCGGCGTGTGGCGGCAGTCACGTTCAAAGAGGACAGCCTGTTCGTTGAGCCACTTTTCGACCTGCTTGGGTGTCAGTTCTTCTGGCGGGTGGACGGTTTTCTGCTGGGGCTTGATGCGCTTGCCGTTGTAGTCATAGCCCATGGAGACAACGATGAGATAGCTGCTGCCGCGCTTGCGGATGCTTGCCATAAAAATGACCTCTCTTTCATTTGACCTCGGCACAGTTGAGGCTTATTTTGCAAGCACAACATACCGCAAGCACGGCGGTAAAGCTATCACAATTTTCTTGGAGAAATGAATTTCTACGAAAGCAACAATCATGCGCTGTGCTGCTTCGGAGAACAGGCGGCGGCGAGATTGAAGATTTGCTCGCCCTCCGGACGGAGCATGGTGAGCATGGAGTCTGCCGCCTGCTCCTTCTGCGCCTGCTGGGGGTGGCAGTAGGTGCGCTCTAAGAAGCCGGTGTCCGCATGACCTACGAGGTCTGCCACCGTCTGCTTGTCCACACCGCAGTGCAGAAGGGATGTCACGAAGTAGTGCCGCAGGGTGTGAAGGTGGTACTCCCGCGGAAAGCCGATGGCGGCATAGATCTTCCGCAGCCGCTTGGTGAAGGTGTCCGGGTGGATGAGCTGCCCCTGCTCGTCGGTGAAGAGGTAGGGGCTGAGCCTGCGGCGCTGCTTGTCCGCCTCCATCTGCTTGCGGCGCTTGTAGGCGAGGAGGATGCCCCGCAGGTCAGAGGAGAGATAGACTTCGCGGCTCTTGCCGTTTTTGGTAGCGCCCTCCACAATGCCCTTGCCGGGAACGCTGCTGCGGGAGCGGCTGACGGTGAGCAACAGACCGTTTTGCGTGCCGGTGAAGTCCGACCATTGCAGAGCGCTCAGCTCGCCCCGGCGGCAGCCGGTGTACATGGAGAGCAGATAAAACAGGCGGTAGTGCCGCGGCTCCTTTGCCAGCGCGTCCAGCAGCTTTTCCACCTCGCTTCGCGTGGGGATGCGCTGCACCGTGCGCTGCGGTGTGGGCAGGTCTAACATCCGCGCGGGATTCTTTTCGATAATCTCATTGCGCTTGGCGTCGCTGAGTACGGCGGAGACCACAGAGAGGTATCGCTGCGCGGTGGATTCGTTGATGCGCTTTCCGTGGTGCTTGCGCTTGCGCAGCTCGGAGAGCATATTTTCCAGCGCCATCGGTCGGAGCTTGTTGAGGCGGATGCAACCGATCATAGGATAGACTACCTCCAGCATCCGCCGGTATGTAGCGATGGTGCTGGGGGCATATTTCGTCTGCCGCTTCAGCCAGCGGGAGGCGAATTCCTCAAAGGTCATCTCGCCGTCCTCGGCGTAGCCAGTCTTGAAGCTGCGCTCTAATTCCTCGGCGGCGTGGGCGACATACTGCCCGATGCCGCGCCTGGGAACACCGGGCGGGACTTGGATGGTTTTTGCCTTGCTGATTTTTTTGCCGTTGGGTCGGTAGCCGTTGCTGACGGTGATCTTATATCGCCGCTCGTCCAGTTGCTTGATGCTTGCCATTCAGAATCCCTCCATCGTTTGCTCATACTGTTGCTTTTTCCGTTCTTCCCGTGCGGCGTGTTCGTCGCGCTTTTCCTTCATCGCGAGGGCCGCGCCTGCGGCGAAGCCGACCACAGCGCCGAAGTTTTCGGCGGCGATCTTCGCCTCCATGCGCCGCTGTTTTTCCTCGGCGTCCTCATCCTCGTCCAATAGCGCTCCCGCGGCAGCCAGTCCGGCCACAGCGGGCTTTAGAGGAACAGGCCGCGGATCGCCGCCACGCCATACCATCCGGCCATCGCCGCTGTGCCGATCACCAAAAGCAGCGCGATCCACTTGAGGGCCACCAGCAGACTGAAGTCCGGCAGCCACCGAATCCATTTGCAGGAGTATTTCTCGCTCAGGTTCCCAACCCGTTCCAGAAGCTTGTTCATCTCGGTCAGTGATTTCTGGATATCTGTCAGAGACTTCTGCACCGGCGTCAGGTCGATGTGCGTTCTCAGCTCCGGCAGGGTCTTCCGGATTTCCTCCAGCTCCCAGTTTATTCCGTCTGCCTGCTCCGTCAGCTTGCTCATCGTCTGCGGCAGATCGCACTGGATCACGATGGGCTGCATCATCTGCGGCAGTGTATTTGCCGATGCGCTGTTCGGCTGATTCATCCGCTTCAATTCCTCCATCGGTTTCCGCTGCTCGATGGAATTTTCTTTGAACGAGTTTTGCACGTATTCTGAATTCATGCTCCATGGCCTCCTTGCAATACTTTTCTTCGTGCAGTTTGTTGTCGCGGCACCTCATGCCGTCCGGCGTGGTGTAGGTGATGTACTTGCGGCCACTCTCCCAGCGCACCGCATAGCCCTCGGATGCCATCAGGGAAACGAAGGCGTCCTTGTCGGCGGCGTATTTCATGCACTCGTCAATGGTGTTCATGAGCCGCAGCTTCCAGCTTTGACCCTTCAGAGCCGTGTGGTATTCCGCGCCGCTCATGCTGCGGGCCTGCTGTGTGGTCGGCTCAAAGACCGGCAGGCCCATTTCCAGACAGATCGCGTCGTTGCGCCGCATCAACTCTTGCAGTTGTTCCTTCGCCATGTGCAACTTTTTGCCGGTCTCAAAGTTGACGGAGTTGATGACGCAGTGGGAGTGAATGTGCTCCCGGTCTACATGGGTGCAGACCAGCACCTCGCAGCCGTCAAAGTATTCTGCCAGCCGCCGCGCGGCTTCATGAGCCTGCCGGGGATCGGCCGCCGCGCCCTTTGGGAAACTCTGCACCATGTGATAGAACATCACGCCGCCGTCCTTGTGGTAGAGCAGCTTCGTGTTCAGAAAATCGTCGTAGACGCTCTGCGGCTGGCAGTTGATGCCGCTGACGAGCGGCTTGCCCTCCCATGTGGTTTTCTTTTCCTGCATGACATAGAGCATCACGCCGCGCATGGCGGCGCGGGACTGTGTGCCCCGCTTGTAGTTCACAAAATGTATGATGGCGATATCGCTCACCGCCCTTCCATGACTGACCGCAGCGCGGCGCTGACCTCAGACAGCTCACTGGCAGCTTTTTCCAGACCGATGACCTGCACCTTGCCCATGTTGGCGAGGACGGTGAGCCGGTTGATGTTGCTGCCGATGCCCTTGAGCTGGCGGAGCAGCTCCTTCTGCTCGTCGATGACCACGATCCGCTTGCCGAGACAGCAGGCGGTGACATAGTCGCTCATGGACATGTGGGCTTTCGCCGCCAGCGCTCTGATCTTCTCGCGGTCGGCGGACGCCATGCGCGTACTGAATTTGATATCTTTTTTCATGTTTTTTCTCCAATCGTAGTAAAGAGTGGGTCCGGGCTTCCGCCCAGAATTTGGGTGCAGGGCTTTGCCCGCTCGGTGCGTTTGGCAGGGCAGCGGCTTCGCCGCAGACCAGACAAATGCGATGCTGGCCGTCGTCCGAGTGGACGACGAATCCCTCGTCCCGCGCCGTGTGCGGTAAACAGCTCTCGGCGTGTACACCACCACCCCGTCCCCAAACCGCGCACACAGCGGCTCACACGCCGAAACACGGCGGGTTCTCAGGGTCGATGGTGACGATGTTTTCGGCAACGGGATCATCGACACCATCGACCCTTTTCAGGCAGATCAGACGGTCGCCGTTGCTCTTGCGGAAGGACACCGTGATGCCGTTTCTCCTTAGAGCGTCAACGCTTTTGCGGATTCGGTGGGAGAAGCTGTTGGGGGTCAGCCCCTCCGCACCGGCAGGGTCGATCTTTTCCAACAGCACCTTGGCAGGGGCGCTGATCTCCGGCTGCCGGCGCAGCAGTTCAGAAAGGAGAAAAAGAATCCGTTCACTGGGATGCTCCGTCTGTTCGCAGTTATCTGACAGCAATTTCCAGACGTGATCCTCACCGTCGAACTCCAATGCCAGTTCCCGGTAGGGGATGTCCCGCCCGGTGCAGTAGAGCGTGGCTGTGTTCTCTCTGCGCTTACTCTTGCGGAGGACAAAGTTGCTGTCGGTGGCGCCGCTGAGTCCGGTGGTGCCGGAGATCATGTTCATGGGATCATCGTCATTCATCTTCCGCAGATGATGCACCAGCAGAATGGCGATGCGGTGCTTGTCCGCCAGCGCTTTCAGAACGCCGATGTCCCGGTAGTCGCTGGCATAGGGATTCGCGTCATTGCCCGCGGTGCGGATGCGCTGGAGCGTGTCGATGACGATGAGCCTGGTCTGCGGATGCTCTTTCAGAAATTGCTCGATCTGTTCCACCAGCCCGTTGTGGAGCTGCTGGGACATGACGGCGAAGTGCAGCGTGGGCGGTGCGTCCTCCGTGAGATCGAAGAGGCGGCTCTGGATACGCTGGAAGCTGTCCTCCAGACAGAGGTACAGCACCTCGCATGGCCGTGTAGCGAACGTCCAGAGTGGCTTGCCCTGCGCGGCGCAGAGACACAGCCACAGCGCCAGCCACGATTTGCCGATCTTCGGCGCGCCTGCCAGCAGGTGCAGTCCCTGGGGGAGCAGATCGTCGACCACGAAGGAGACTGGCTCGTAAGCGGTGCTTTGCAGCGTGTCCGCGTCAATGGTTTGCAGTCGGTTCATAAAAATTTCTCCTTTCTGAGTTGGAGTGTTTATTTCTTTCAGGCCTGTGCTTGTATCGTAACATGTGGATTGACTTCTGAAAATAGGTAATGTATTATTTTAATACATACACTATATTGAGGCGAATACATTATCCAATGGGAGAGGGCTTATGTCTGTTTTAGGAAAAGACCTGTTTGATTTTCAGCGTTCGCATACGAACACAAAAGTGGAATTTGGCGCATCCGGCTACTGGGTGGAGATGGTTCCGGAGATGCAGCCCTACGGAACTGTGCTGACGGAGATCCTAAATCTGGATGTCACACTTTTTCAGAAGCTGCTGGACAGGTTGAACACCGCTGTCCACGAAAAGAATTATGATGATGCTCCGCGTGCCTATATGGATATGCAGAAGGGTTTTGGATCTCTGCCGCTCTACCGATTGTATCTGATGGACTTCCGTTATTTCGGAGATATGAAGATCGAGGAATTTGTGGATGAGGAAGCGCGGGAGGCATTTGCAAACTATGTGATCAATGAGGAGCGTGAAATACCGTCCTTCATGCAGCAGCAGATCAAGGACATTCAGCTCATTCAGGAGCGGTATGCGTGGTTTCTGGACCGGGTTTTTGCAAACGCTGTATTTGAAAAGAAAAAAGGCCAGAGAAAAGAATCTCTGGCGCAGCTGATCTATTCCAGCGGTTATGAGGCTTTTGTCAGCGGTGTCAGCTTGGGGAAGGACCCGGGGGTAGACGCGCCGCTGGTAAGAGCGCAGTACCGCATCCGGGGCGAAAGAGAAAATGCCGAGGTAGTTGAGAAGATGTATTTTGACCGGCTGCTGGATTTCGTCTATGTGGAGCTTATGAAGGGACTGCAGAAGGGGTTTGTGCCGAAACGCTGTGCCAACTGCGGACGCTGGTTCTTGCAGATGCCGGGTATGACCTACGCCTATTGCGGCGAACCGGCGCCGGGGCAGGACGGCAAGACCTGCCGGGAGATCGGAGCCACCAGCAGCTTCCGCAGCAAGGTGCAGAACAACGATGTTTGGAAGGCTCATCAGCGGGCCTACAAAAAATATTTTGCCCGTACCCGAAAGGGGACGATGAGCAAGGGCGTGTTTGAAGTGTGGTCCCGGAAAATGGAGACGCTGCGGGACGATGCGCTGAAGGAATATGGCAGAGCGAAGAGCGAAGAGGAACGTCAGCGCATTGTGGATGAGGTCACGCAAAAACTGAATAAGCTGTGAGCGAAAAAGCAGGAGGGAACTGCGTCCGCAAATGCGGATGCAGTTCCCTCCTGTGCCGCAGTGCCGAAGCACTGCGTAGTCCCATTACGGACAGTGGAGCACTTCGCAGACTGCTCTGGATCATACTGACAACGGCTTGTGCTTGATTTGCGATGCAAATCTTGACTTTCCATCCAACAATCTGTACTCTTAAATCGTATTATGCTGCTGATTATGCTGCTGATATTATCTTTTAATCTGCAAAGATGAGAAGCCACCAAAGGAAACGACAATTGCCTTTGAATAACGAGGGAGTGAGATACATGGAACAATTATTGATTATTGAAGATGATATCGGTTTGAATCAAGGCTTATGCAAAGCACTGAAAGCAGATGCTCGGCAGATCATTTCCTGCCAAGACCTAAAAACGGCGAAGGAGCAGCTGCTTTGCGGCGGTGTGTCCCTGATCCTGTTGGATATCAACCTGCCGGATGGCAGTGGGCTTGAGCTGCTCCGAGAGGTCAAGGAAAACATGCCCGGAGTTCCTGTTATTCTGCTGACTGCCAACGACACCGATCTGGACATCGTAGACGGACTGGAGAGGGGCGCTGATGATTATATTACCAAGCCCTTTTCTCTTTCGGTTTTGCGGGCAAGGGTGAATACTCAACTGCGAAAGCAAGCGTCAAACCATAAAAATGCGCCGTTCCATATGGATCTTTTTCACTTTGACTTTGAGGCTATGACCTTTTATGTGGGAGATTCAAAAGTGGAATTGAGCAAAACAGAACAAAAATTACTGCGTCTGCTTGTTGAAAACCGTGGTCGAACCATGACCCGTGGAGACCTTGTCGACCGGATCTGGACAGATGGCGCAGAATATGTGGATGAAAATGCTTTGTCTGTTACGATCAAGCGACTGAGGGATAAACTTGGCGCACAGAAATACATTAAAACCATCTACGGAATCGGTTATAGCTGGGTGACAAAAGATGAATAAAACCGGCATTGTGATCATACTGCTATGTTTTCTGGCGGCGGCAGCTGTTGTGTTATGGGAGCGGAGAAAGACCAGAAAAACGATGGAAGAAATCGAAAGAATGCTGGACGCTGCCATGACTGGCTCCTTTTCTGAAACCAATTTTGATGAAAGCCAGCTGTCTGCATTGGAAACGAAGTTTGCGCACTATCTTTCCGCAGCAGAAGCATCTTCTCAAAACATAGCGCAGGAAAAAGACAAAATTAAAACCTTGATTGCGGACATCTCCCACCAGACAAAAACGCCGATTGCAAACCTGCTGTTATACAGCGAGCTTCTGATGGAGGAAACTATGCCTGCATCGGCGAAGGCAAATGTGGAGGCACTGTACAAACAATCGGAAAAGCTGCGTTTTCTGATCGATTCTCTCGTAAAGCTTTCCAGACTGGAAAACGGGATCATTTCACTCTCCCCCCAGCCGGCAGCGCTGCAGCCGCTGCTTGAAAGTGTGGTAGAACAATATACTGCCAAGGCTTCTGAAAAAGGATTGTCTTTGCAAATGCAGGATACAGATGCTTTTGCTGTATTCGACTTCAAATGGACAGCGGAAGCGCTGGCTAATATCGTAGACAACGCCATCAAATATACAGAGCATGGCACCATTACTATTTCTGCCGTAAGCTATGAAATGTTTGCAAGGATCGATATATC
>ENA-UEPH01000056-UEPH01000056.1-human-gut-metagenome-genome-assembly--contig:-NODE-56-length-123468-cov-6.660551_pt1 | contig 123468 bp, 126 predicted proteins | sample MGYA00242891_ERZ507898 | MGnify/ENA primary metagenome ERZ507898 (study PRJEB26167, sample SAMN06115411) | human gut metagenome | host: Homo sapiens | place: China:Guizhou | collected 2014-10-15...
GGATACAGGATTCCGATTTTCAGGGAAGCAGAATCTTCTCGGACTTCATTATAGGACGGGAAAAACCCGCTTCGGAGGGGATGACGGTTTGGATTCCCCTGTATCTCTCCCGTTCAGAGACGCTGGAGGAACCTCCGGTCCCCTCCGGGTGGCTGCGCGAAACGAGTTCATTCGTTCAGACTGGAGAATTCCGCCAGCCCTACGCCATCATCGTCGGTGACGACAGCATGGCCCCGGAAATCATGCCCGGTGACATTGCCTATATTCAGCCGTGTTTCATCTACCATCCGTTCATGGAACAGAACTTGGGCAGGGATCTGTTTGGCGTGCGCCTTGATGCGGGCGATGCCGTGGGTACGTCCCTGAAGCGGTGCTGCGTCCAGAGCAACCTGCTCATCTTTTATTCGAACAATGTGAAATACTCCCCGGTCATTCTGGACATGAACAAAATCCTTTTCGTCCCGCTGATCGGCAAGGTCGTCTCCATCTGGAGGAGCTATCTGGACAGCGACATGCTGGAGCGCATTCGGGAGGCCGACGATGATTGATGTCATTCCCCTATCCGCATGTCATACGGAACAGTACGGCACCATCAGCGTGACGAGCCTTCTGTCTTTCAACAACTACTTCGATCCCCGCAATGCCGCGTTCGGTTCTCTGCTCGTGTTCAATGACTACCGGGTTCCCCCGGCGGCCGGGTTCAAGATGCATCCCCATCATAACTGCGAGCAGCTTTTCTTTGTCGTCGAGGGGACGCAGAAGTGCGTAGATACCCTGAACAATTCGCTTGTGCTCAAGCCTGTGACCGTGCAGCGCGTTACGGCCGGGACCGGCTATGCCCGGGAAACGGCCAACTACGGCAACTCCATGCTGCGTTTCATGAGCGTGCGCTTTCAGCCCCGTTGCCTGCACACCCATCCCTATCACGAAATGAGGACGTTTTCGCCTTCGCTCATGGCGGATCATCTCCTCAATGTCGTCTCCGGCAGGGCTGAGTCGCCCTCGAAGGGCCTTCCGCTTCCCTTCGATGTGGATGCCGACGTCTATCTTGCCTCTCTGGAGCAGACGCCGCTTGAGCATTTCGTTCCCGCTGGCTCCAAGACGTTCATCTATGTGGTCAGCGGCCGCATCCGCATGGATCGGCAAATCCTCCAACCCGGCGATCACGTGCGTGTCTCCGGGCCCGAAACGGTGTCTCTGGCCGCCGCCCCCAGGGCGTGGCTCATAGTCATAGACATGCGCTGATCCGGCGTTCCGGTTCGGTGTTTCGTGCAGGGAACAGTTTAACCGAGGAGTAGGGTTATGTTCAGAACGTTTTGGAAATTCGTGGGCGTCGCCGTTATGGCTCTGGCCGTTTCCGCTCCGGTCTCTCACGCCAAGCAGCGTCTGCTTATGGGCACGTCCACCGGAGGGGGCTCCTATTACGTTCTCGGAGGCACGTGGAGCAACGCGCTGAACGGCAGGCTCGGCGACAAGGTGGATCTCTCCATCGAAGTGACCGGCGGTCCTGAAACAAATATCATGCTCATCGAAAACAAGGAAATGGACCTCGGCATGGTGACTGCGTGGCAGGCTGGGGACATGTACAATGGCAAGGGAAAAGTTCCTCAGAAATTCCAGTCCATGCGCTCCTTCATTCCGTTGTACCCCAGCTACCTCCAGATTTATGCCTTGGCGGACTCCGGCCTCAAGACCATCCATGATATCGACGGCAAGCATGTCGCCTCTTCTTCCGCCGGTTCGAGCAGTTTCCTCGCCGCGCGGGCGATCATCGAAACCCTTGGCCTGAAGCCCGCCAAGGTCAGCGGGATGCCCGCCAGCCAGCAGCTCAATACCCTGCGTGACGGCCAGACGCAGGCGTCCTTTTCCGTTATGGGCGTCCCCGCTCCCGTCATCATGGAAATGGAAGCATCCAACGAGATCAATCTGCTGACCATGACGCAGGAAGACTTCAGCAAGCTGCTCAAGGCTTATCCCTACTGGACGCAGGGCGTTATCCCCAAGGGCACCTACAAGGCCGCCAAGGAGGACATCCACGTCATTTCCTTGTGGAACTTCGCCGTGGCCCATAAGGATCTCCCCGAAGATCTCGTCTACGACATGACCAAGGCTACCTTTGAAGTGTTGCCTCAGCTTGCCAACGCGGTGAAGGACATGGCCAAAACCAAGCCCGAGGACATCCTGTACAGCAGCGTGCCTCTCCATAAGGGCGCCATCAAGTACTACCGTGAAATCGGGCTGACCATTCCCGACAAGCTGATTCCCGCCGAAGCGAAGTAAGGCACTGTTGCCGCACCGGGACGGCCGCCCGCCCCGGTGCTTGCCCCAAGATTCTTTTTGGAGACAGCCATGAGCACCACGGATCTGCCCGATGACGACACTCTGGAAACGTTGAGCGAGGGGGGGTACACATCCCGGAAACCGACCGGAGCCCTCAAATATCTGTATTATGCCATCGGCCTCGGCATGGCCGCCTTCCACATCTGGTTCCTGGGGTATAGCTCAATGGAGCCTTGGGCGCTCTATTATTCCCACATCTGCTTCGGGGTTGTGCTGGCCTATTTCCTGTACCCCTTTTCCCGGCGCTCCAACAAGAGGATGCCCACGCTGGGCGACTGGGCCTGCATGTTGCTGGCGGCGTCGGCGTGCATCTATTTCATCCTTGAGCTGGATACGATCATCTACCGCGTCGGCGTGGCTCCCACCAGCCTTGACCTGTTCTTTTCCACGGTTATCGTCGTCCTGATCCTCGAGATGACCCGGCGCACCAACGGCTGGATTCTTCCCTCCATCGCCATCTTTTTCCTCGCCTATGCGCTGCTCGGAAAATACCTTCCCTATAGCCTTGGCGGGCACCGGGGCTACAGCTTCGCGCGTGTTTTCAGCTACATCACCGGAATGGACGGTATGTTGTCCACACCGCTGGCGACGTCGGCCTCGTTCGTATTCCTCTTTTTCCTGTTCAGCGCGTTCCTCGCCAGCACCGGGGCAGGGCAGTTCTTCATCGACATCGCCATGGCCGTTGCCGGCGGCAAGCGCGGCGGGCCGGCCAAGGTGGCCGTCATCGGCAGTGCCCTGTTCGGTACGATTTCCGGCAACTCGGCGGCCAACGTGGTGGCCTCCGGGACGTTCACCATCCCCATGATGATCAAGGTCGGCTACTCGCCGCGATTCGCCTCCGCCGTGGAAGCCGTGGCCTCCACGGGCGGGCAGATGACGCCTCCCATCCTCGGGGCGGCGGCGTTCATCATCGCCGAGCTGACGGGCACCCCGTATCTCGACGTGGCCCTCGCCACAGTCATCCCGGCGATCCTCTATTTCGTCTCGATCTTCTACATGATCGACCTTGAAGCCTATAAGGAAGGGCTGCACGGCTACGCCAAGGACGAGTTGCCCGACGCCCGCAAGGTGCTGTTGGAGAGGGGGCATCTGGTCATCCCGATCTTTGTGTTGATCTTCGTGCTCATCGGCTTGAACGCCTCGGTCATCAAGGCGGCCATCTGGGCCATCTATTCCACGATTCTCTGCACGTTCCTGCGTAAGAGCACCCGGCTCACGCCCGAGCAGTTTGTGGCGGGTTTCGCGGACGGGGCCAAGCAGGCCGTGGGGCTTATCGCCGCCTGTGCCACCGCGGGCATCATCATCGGCGTCCTGAACCTCACCGGGACGGGGCTGAAGTTCGCCAGCGGGATCATCGCGCTCTCCGGCGGCATCCTGCCCATAGCCCTCATCCTGACCATGGGTTCGTCGCTGATCCTCGGCATGGGCCTGCCGACCGCCGCGGCCTATCTCATTTGCGCCGCGGTCATCGTTCCCGCATTGACCGGGCTCGGCGTACCCGCCCTTACCGGGCATCTGTTCATTTTCTATTTCGCCTGCCTGTCCGCGATCACGCCGCCCGTTGCGCTCGCGGCGTTCACCGCAGCCTCGCTCGGCAAGACGAAGCCGATGGGCGTGGCCCTGACCGCCGTGCGCCTCGGCATCGTGGCCTTCATCGTCCCGTTCATGTTCGTGTACGCGCCGTCGCTGCTCTGGCAGGGCAGCCTTCCCGAAATCCTGGGTACGCTTGCAACCTCGCTTTGCGGGGTTTTCTTCCTCGGCTCGGCGCTTCAGGGCGCGTTCCGGGATCGCGTGCTCAACATGGGGCAGCGGGGGGTGTTTCTGCTCGGTTCGCTGGCTCTCATCCAACCGGGCCTTGTTACGGATCTCATCGGCGTCGGCCTTGTGGCTTGCGCACTCCTCTGGCAGTGGCTCGGGTCCCGTCGCGGGTAACCCTCACCCTTCTTTCAAGTAATTGGAGAAACGACAATGGCTGACACTTCGCATTCCCTGCTGTTCCTTTCCCAGCGTGAAGTCATCGAAGCGGGCGTCCTGAACATGGAACAGGTCGTGCCGCTCATGGAAAAAGTCTATGGGCTTCACTGGCGCGGGGAAACCGTGCTTCCGAGCAAGGGGGTCATCCGCTGGGGCGGCGTGGAAACGGAATGGGAAAAGGGCCGCATCAACGCCTTGCCCGGCTGGATAGGAGGGGACATCCGCACTGGGGGCATCAAGTGGATCGCCGTCTCCCCCGAAGGCGTCCGCGCGCCGGGTATGCCCAAAGTGGCGGCGCTGGTGATCATCAACGATCCCGTCACGCTCTACCCGGTGGCGATCATGGACGGCGTGCTTCTGAGCGCCATCCGCACCGGGGCCAACATGGGGGCGGCGGCCCTGTACCTCGCCAAGGAGGATACCCGGACGATCGCCATCGTAGGCGGCGGGTTCCAGGGACGGACGCAGCTCATGGCGCTGCTCGTGGCCCGCCCGCAGACGCGGGAAATCCGTATCTACGATGTGAATCGCGCGCAAGCCGAGAACTTCGCCCAGCATATGGAAAAACGCACGGGCAGGAAGGTTGCCGTCTGCGCCACGGTCGACGAAACCGTCAAGGGCGCGGACATCGTCGTGACCGCCACGGGAAGCACCGAGCCCCTGCTGCTGCGGCGCCATCTGGAGCCGGGGATGCTTTACATCCACGTGGGCGGCAACGAATGCGAGTACGAGGTCATTTCAGCGGCGGACAAGCGGTATGTCGACGATTGGGAACAGATCAAGCACCGCGACGTGTCGAGCCTCGCGCACATGTTTTTCGCCGGGAAGCTCAAGGATGAGGACATCACCGCCGAGATCGGGGCTGTGGTCGTCGGCGACCGCCCCGGCCGCGAATCGGACGACGAGATCATTTACGTGAACACCGTCGGCCTCGGCGTACAGGATGTGGCCCTCGGTTCCCTTCTCCTTGCCAAGGCGCGGGAAAAGGGCCTCGGGACCACCGTCAAGATGTGGGACGAGCCTTTTGTGCTCTAATGTGCAGGGGGTGCCCCCTTCATTCCCTTTCAGCAGGATACCAAGCCCATGCGTATAGAAAAAGATGCCCTTGGCGAAATGCCGTTGCCGGACGGGGCGTATTACGGCATTCAGGCGTTCCGTTCCCTCTCGAATTTCGATGTGACGGACAAAACCTTCAACGACTATCCCGCCGTGGTTCGCGCGCTGGCGGAAATCAAGAAGGCCTGCGCGCTGGCGAACCGGGACATCGGCGCGCTCGGCGCAGATAAGGCCGGCGCCATTGCCCGCGCCTGCGACGACATCCTTGAAGGCCGGATGGAAGGGCAGTTTCCCGTCAACATCTGGCGCGGCGGCGGCACTTCCATCAACATGAACCTCAACGAGGTCATCGCCAACAGGGCCAACGAACTGCTCACGGGGCACAAGGGATACGAGCAGGTCCATCCCAATACGCACGTCAACATGTGCCAGTCCTCCAACGACGTCTACCCCACGGCGGAGAATATCGTTCTGTACCGCGAGACGGGCCGCGCGCTGGAAGGCGTGGCCGCGCTCGAAAACAGCTTCGCCCGCAAGTCCAAAGAGTTCGGAGGCGTGGTGCGTCTGGGCCGGACCTGCCTTCAGGACGGCGTGCCCATGACGCTCGGCCAGGTGTTCGCCGGGTTCCACGGGGTCATCCGCCGCAGCCGGGAACGCCTTGAAGCCTTGCGCGAGGGCTTCCGCGTCGGCGTGCTCGGCGGCACGGTCATCGGAACGGGGCTCGGCGTGCTGCCCGGCTATATGGAGGCCGTCTATCCGCACCTGAGCGCCATTGTCGGCTTCGAAATGCGCTTGCCGGATACGCCGGAGGGGAGCCCCGTCTCCGATGCGGGGCTGTTCGACGCCATGCAGAATGCCGACGGCCTTCTCACATTGTCAGGCGCACTCAAGGTACTCGCCTGTTCCGCCGGAAAGATCGCCAACGATTTCCGCCTGCTGTCCTCTGGTCCCCGGTCGGGGTTCGGCGAAATCCGTCTGCCTGCCGTGGCCCCCGGTTCTTCCATCATGCCCGGCAAGATCAATCCCTTCATGTGCGACCTTGTCGTCCAGATCATGCATCAGGTGGCGGCAAACGACTGGGCGATCACTATGAACGCCTCCGCAAGCGATCTCGATCTGGCCAGCAACGCCACGGTCAGCTTCTTCGCCTTGTTGCAGTCTCTGGAAATGATCGGCAACGGCTTCGCCCTGTTCAGCGAAAAATGCGTCGAGGGTATTGTCGCCAACGAGGCGGTGTGCCGCCGTTACGCCGAGGAATCCACATCTCTCGCCACCATCGTCAGCACGTTGTATGGCTATGAAACCGGAAGCCGCATCGCCGGGATAGCCTACAGGGAGGGCATCACCTGCAAGGAAGCGGCCCTTCGCGAAAAACTCATCCCCGAGGATGCGGCGGAGGAACTTTTCGACGTGGAAGCGCTCGCACACCGTGCCGGGAGCGTTGCCCTGCTGAAAAAATATGGCGGGATGCGCTCCATCGGCTGACGGAGCCTCAACGATTATTTGCCACTTGAGGAGAACGTTCATGCGTAAGGAAACCGACGCGCTCGGTGAAATGCTGCTGCCCGATGACGTCTATTACGGCATTCAGACGGAACGTAACCGACAATGTCTTGCCATTACTGATGATCCGCTGTCAGCTTATCCGGCCTTCATCAAGGCCGTCGCCCAAGTGAAGAAGGCGTGCGCCCTGACCAATAAGGAAATCGGAGCGCTCGATGCGGGCAAGGCGGATGCCATCATGCGGGCCTGCGACGAAATGGCGGACGGAGCCTTCAATGCCGATTTTCCCCTGTGTATTTTCCGGGGATCGGGTACCCCCTTCAATATGGCCGCCAACGAAGTGCTGGCGAACCGGGCCAATGAGATTCTTACCGGATACAAGGGCTCTGATCAGGTTCATCCCAATACCCACGTCAACATGTGCCAGTCCTCCAACGACGTGGTGCCGACCGCCAAGGGGATCGCCATCCATAATGAAGTGGGCCGGGTTCTCAAGGCCGCTGCGCACCTTGAGGCGGCTCTGGACGCCAAGGCCGCGGAGTTCGCCGATGTGGTCAAGATGGGACGTACCTGTTTGCAGGATGCCGTACCGATCACGCTGGGGCAAGAATTTTCCGGTTATGCTGCGGGAATACGTCGGAATCGGCTGTTGCTGGAAAGGGAACGGGCGCGCTGGTGCACCGGCGTGCTCGGCGCCACTGCCGTGGGTACGGGCATGGGATGTATGCCCGGCTTCTCGGAGCATATCTACAAGAACCTTTCAGCCGTCTGCGGGCGTGAGATTCGCCGTGACGCCAATCTGTTCGACGGCCTTCAGGCTTCCGACTCCTTCATCATCCTGCACGCGCACCTGCAAGCTCTCGCCACCGTGGCGGCGAAGGCGGCCCTCGATATCCGCCTGATGGGTTCCGGCCCGCGCGCGGGATTCGGGGACATCGTCATCCCCGCAGTGCAGCCCGGCTCATCCATCATGCCCGGCAAGATCAACCCGGTCATGACGGAAGTGATGATTCTGGCCTGCCACCGCGTAGCGGGCAATCAGGCGGGCGTGGGCTTCGGAGCCTTCTCCGGGGAACTGGACCTCGGCGCCTCCTCCGCCGTGCCGATCCGCAGCATCCTCAACAGTATCGACATCCTGAGCCGCAGCATGGTGCTCTTCGCGGACAAGTGTGTGAAGGGCCTTTCCGCCAATGCCGAAAAATGCCTCCACACGGCCGAACGCTCGACCTCGCTGGCGACGATGGTAAGTGCGCTCTTCGGTTACAAGATCGGCAGCCGTGTGGCCAATCTGGCGTACGAACACAATATTACCTGCCGTGAAGCCGCCGAACGGGAACACCTGCTTTCGCATGAGGCTGCGGACGATCTTTTTGATCTGTTGTCGTTGACCGACGTGAAAAAAACCGAGGCCCTTTTCGCCAAATACGCCGGAATCCGCAACGTCTGATCTTGTCCCCAACGGAAAGAGGGCTGGTTTCCCCCGCTGGCTCTCTTTTTGTCCGCCGGGCCGTCGTTTTCGGAACGCACGGCCCGGATTTGCCTTCAAAGGAGGGAACGATGGAACACCGTTCACCCCGCACTGCTGCGGGCGGCCTCTCTCAAAGGCAAGGCATGGGCATCCTTTTCGGCGTGTACCTGTCCTTCGGCCTGAGCCCGCTGTACTGGAATCTGCTGCACGGGGTTTCGGCCCTCGAAATGGTCAGCCACCGCTCGCTTTGGGGAAGCCTGATCATCGCTGTCTTCATGGTGTGGAAGGGGCAGTTTCCCGCGTTTTTCCGCGCGATCAGGGATCGGCGCGAGATCGCGTTTATCGGTTTGTGCAGCCTCGCCCATCTCTGGAACTGGTGGATATACATATGGGCCGTCACCAACGGCAAGGTGCTCGAATGCAGCATGGGACACTACATCGTTCCTATGATCAGCACGATACTGGGCTTTCTGTTTTTCAGGGAGCGTCCGGGCCGCCTGCAATGGATGGGCATCATCTTCGCAGGGATCGGCGTGCTTATTCTGCTGATGGGATATGGAGCCGTCCCGTGGGCCTCACTGAATGTGTCCCTTTCCGCGGCGTTGTTTGCGTTCTTTCGCAAACGCGCCACGGTCGGAGCCGCTCCCGGTATGCTCATGGAGCTGCTGTTTTCCGCGCCGTTCCTGTGGGGTTACCTGATCTGGCTGGGAGAAAGAGGGGAAGGGCATTTCCTCGCAGGAGGCGCATACATGGATCTGCTGCTCATCGGCTGCGGATTCGTCTCCGCCATTCCCCAATTGGGCCTGAGCCTCGGCATCCGCAGCGTGCCGATGATCTCGCTGGGCATCATGCAATACATTTTGCCGACTACGGTTTTCATGCTCGGCGCATTCGTCATGCGCGAACCCATATCGGCGAGCAAGCTGCTGGTGTTCCTGTTCATCTGGGTGGGTGTTGGGTGCTTCCTGTCCGGTACCGTCTTTTCTACCGGAAGAAAAAAGCTCCGGCAGGTAACGGAAATAGGGCGGGTGAAGTATTGAGGAATGAGGGGTTTATTGAGCCCTAAGCCATGACTGGAAGAAGGAAGGAGCCTCAGGTGCGGCTTGTCGAGGACACCGGAGATGGCAGGGGAAGTGGCGGAAATAGAAGTATGCCCCAGTACGCGAAGAAGGAGAAGACAATATTGCCTGTTGCCTTCTCCTTCTTTGTTTTTACTCCAGGCTTTCCGGCACGCCGTAGTCACGTTCGGCGGCGTTGAGCACTGCCCTGACACGGGCACATGCCTCCTCAGAGAGGGGTTCCGGTTCCCATGTGGCGAGGAGTTCCTTCGCGGCAATGAGAGCGCGGCTTTCCATGTCGAGGTGCCCCGCTTCGTTCCAGCGGTCACGGGTAAGGCGATCAATGAGTTTGGGCTTTGATTGGATATACATGTTTTCAAAGGTATTCATATGCGCGAGGAAATCACTGCGCGGGCCGACCTCCTTGATCACGTCCACGGAAAGCGTTTCATCGTTCACAACAATGCCATCCATGCTGAAAAGCATCATCTCTGCCATTTCGGCGTCCATCAAGAGCTGGCTGTAGCTGATGGTCATTCCCATCTCCAGCATACCGAGACCATAAATGATGTTGGCACCTGCCAGCATCGGCAACAGTCCGGTCAGCGTCTTTTCATGTCCGCTCTGGGCATCCCCGCATTTGCTGTCCCCCTATCCGCCCGCCGCCCAGGAGGGCAGCTTGTAATAGCGGGCCATAGCCGCGACCCCGGCGTTGAGCACGGCCAGTTCCGGCGTACCCACTACAGCCGCGCCGTAGCGCAAATCCATTGCCGTTGAGGAGCTTCCATAGATGAACTTGGCGCCCCGCCGAGTGGTTTGCGCAAGGACAAGCCCGGCGAGGGCTTCGCAGTTGTGCACGACCAATGCCCCGGCGAGGTTCACCGGAGTGGAGCCCCCCGCCATTCCCATTGAGAGCACGTTGACCGTCGCGCCGTTCCTGGCCGCCGTCATGATGACTTCGCATACGTCCGCCGTCAGTTTGAGCGGGCTGATCGGACAGGTATTGAAGGTCACTGGGCAGCGTTCCTCAAAGTTTTCCTCCCCCACAGCGGCCTTCGCCATATCGATCATGTATTGGGTGAGTTTTCCGTTGCCGCCGCCTGTGAACACATGCTTGGTCGTGTTCATCAGCAGGGCTTCGTAGTTATGCAGTTCAGCCACCTGCTCGGGGTAGTCCTGCGCCCCTGCCATACGTTCACAAACCGGGATGACGTCGAGGGCGTCCACAACACGGGTGAGCTTCTCGACGTCTTTTTTGGTGGTGTTGCGTACCTCGCCGGTATCGGGATCGATAAGGTACACCGCCTCGCCGAAATTTGTGAACATGACGCGCGTGCTGTCGAGCACCACGTCACGGTCCGGGGTGCGCCCTGCGAGGAGCAGGGTTTCGGGCGCACATGATACGGCATCCGCAACCATCCACTGAGGGAATCTGACGATGTCCTCGTCGATGACGGAAGCACCTGCCTCGACAAGCAGCGCACGGGCTTCGGGCGAGCCGATAAGCACTCCCGTATGCTCCAGCACTTCAAGGGTAGCCCGGTGGATAGCGTCCATCTCGTCCTGCGTGAAGACGTTGAGACTCATCCCGCCGGTGGTGAGGCTACCTGCTTTTTTCCAACGCTGTGCCATATGACCTCCTTGCTGGACTGTGAAGCCTTCCGCAAACAGTGGTATGCGGGAACGGCTAAACTAAAAAAGTATTATTTTATAATATGTTGAAAGATATATTTAAAATATGAAAGATATTTCTGTTTATGATGTGCCTATGCTAGCCTAACGATGGGCCAAGAGCAAGTTCTTTTTAAAATTTTATTTAATCATTTGAAATATAAAAATATTAATATGCATCCTCCCTAAGGAAAACTCTTTTTTCGGGTGAGGTGTGCTTGCAAAAAAAGAGATAGTGATATATTTATCGTGCGTACATATATAAATCAATTCCATTCATATATGACACCGCATCAATAGCCAATAATATAGAATTATTGAATAAATTTATGTGTACACATGTTTTGCTTGTCCCCTGATGAACACCTTTACGCAGTACGAAGGAGGTTTCCATGCATCGCTTTATGCGATTCCGCACATGACCCAACCAACGCCGTTCAAGGAGGTTCCACGCATTCCCCCAAAAATTGAGGAGCAGTTTTTATGGAAAGCGCCAACGATCCAAAGAAGTTCAGCATTCTTGGCAACTACGACAACAAGATTTTTTGGCCAGTGGCCATCTTGTACGGATGCATTATCGCCTATGCCATCATCGATCCCTCCGGAGCGGGGGCGACCTTCAGTTCCATCCAGCGTTTCATCATTGCGCATTTCAGCTGGCTCATCCTGCTTACCGGAGCGAGTGCCATCTTTTTCTCGGTCTGGATGGCTTGCAGCAGCCGTTTTGCAACAGTGAAGCTCGGTGCGGCGGACGAAAAGCCGGAATTCTCTTTCTTTGCATGGGTCGCCATGCTGTTTTGCGCAGCCCTCGGCACAGGTTTCGTCATCTTCGGGGCTGCCGAGCCGCTCTATCACCTGTTCACCGCCCCCACGGTCATGGATGCCGGGAGCGCTGGGGCCGTTCGGGGCGTCCCCGAGGCCATCCGGCTCTCCGTAGTGAACTGGGGCCTATTCGGCTGGCCGCTGTTCGCCGTCGGTGGATGGGCTATCGGGTATGCGGCCTATCGCCATAATAAACCTCTCCGTACTTCCACCGGGCTCTACGGCCTTCTTGGCGAGCGCTGCAACGATACCCTGGTCAGCAAGGCTGTGGACGTACTCGCCGCCATCGGCACTATCGGCGGCGTATCCATGATGATCGGCCTTGGGGTAGCCTCCATCAGCTACGCTTTTCAGATCCTCTTCGGCATTGAATTGGGCGCGACAGGCAAGTTCTCAATTATGCTTTGCTTCATCCTCACCTACATCATCAGCACGTCCACCGGCCTTGCGCGCGGTATGCGGTATCTCAGCGAATCCAATGGATACATTACCCTTGGCTTGCTCTTTGCGGTGCTCATTCTTGGCGCCACTCCTTTTACTTATGTGATCAACATGCTTATGCAGGTCGCGGGAGAATTCCTTTTCCGCTTGCCTCAGAACCTGCTCTGGACGGATGCCGGGAATTTTGAGCCGCGAGAGTGGTCGGGCTCATGGTTCATCTTCTATATCCTATGGAATATTTCGTATGTTCCGTTCACAGGCGGCTTCATCGCCCGTATCTCGCGTGGGCGCACCATGCGTGAATTTGTCTGTGGCACGGTACTTGTGCCCCTGTTCATGACTTTGCTGTGGTTCTCCGTATGGGGGAGCAATTCCTGCTATGAACAGCTCAAGGGCTTCCTGCCCCTTTGGGAAACCGTGCAGGGCAGCCCGGAACAGGCCCTCTACATCCTGCTCGGCTCATTCCCGTTTGGCTCGGTGCTGTGCTTCATCGCCTTTATCTGCTTCTGCCTGTTCGCCATCACTACCGCCGACGCCGCTTCCCACTTCATTGCCCAACAGACGACCAACGGCATTGAAGTACCCCGCCTGACCATGCGTGTCTTCTGGGGCTGCACCATCGGGTTTACGGGCATCCTCTTCCAAGTCACGGGAGGCTTTGCGGCCATCAAGTCCCTTGCCATCGCGGCGGCGGCTCCTTTTGTACTTGTTACGTTTGCCTACATCATCTCCATCGTGAAGATGATGAAGCACGACAGGCAACAGGAGGAAACGGAGTAGGCGGGAACGTAGGCGGGGCAGCCCTTCCCAAAGGGGCGGCTGTATCCGCCTGCCATTCCGGTGCGGTTCCCCTTATGGGCTGCCATACTGAAAAGGAGTTTGATATGTCCTATTTCAATAGAGAATTCAAAGTATTGAGCCGTGAACAACTGGAACGGGTCCATGCTCTGACGCTGGACATCCTGCGGGTCAAGGGCGTGTTGTTCCATTCGGAAGTTGCCCGTGAGATCCTCGCGGCACACGGTGCGAAAGTGGACGGAGCGTGTGTCACATTCCCGGCCTCCCTTGTGGAGCGTTGCCTTTCGCAATGCCCGGCCGGTTTTGTGTGGCGTGCCCGTGATCCGCAAAAAAGCATTTATACGGGAGAAGGGCAGACGGATGTATTCGTCATGCAGGATCATGGCCCGGTCTATGTGCAGGAGCGCCACGGTGAACGCCGTCACGGGACCATGCAGGATGTGATCAACTTTTATAAGCTCGGGCAGACCAGCCGGGTCAATGCCATCGTCGGTCAATGTACCGTCGACCCCCATGAGGTGGATGGACCCAACAAGCATCTGCTCGTCACCCATCAGCTTCTCAGGCATACCGACAAGCCGATCATGTCGTGGCCGGTAGCGACCATTGGAGAGAACGAAAAGGTCTTCAAGATGATCGAAATGGTCATGGGTGAGGGCTACCTCGCTTCCCACTATTTCGTGACGGCTTCCGTGTGCGCCCTTTCGCCGCTTCAGTACGCACAGGAGTCAGCCGACACCATCATAGCCTACGCCCGTGCCAACCAGCCTGTTACCGTGCTCACCGCTCCGATGACAGGAGTGAGCACGCCCATCAGTGACATTGGCGCTCTTGTCGCCCAGAATGCCGAACTCCTTGCGGGCATTGTCCTTGCGCAACTTGTGCAGCCCGGTGTTCCCGTTATCTACGGGACTGCCACATATGCCGCCGACATGCGCTCCGGGGCATTCATCACCGGTTCCCCCCTTTCCAACCTTATTGATCGCGCCGCGTTGCAGCTTGCCCAGTCGCTTTACCATATGCCCACCCGTACACTCGCGGGCAATACCGACGCCAAAGTGCCGGATATCCAAGCCGGATATGAGACAATGCAGAACTATATCCAGCTGCTTATGGGTGGCACCCATATGATTAATGAATGCCTTGGCATTCTTGATGGCATGATGACGGTATCTTATGAGAAATACATCATTGACGAGGAAATGCTGCGTCGTGTTGGTTGTATGATGCGGGGACTTGACACCAGTGAGGCTTCTTTTGACATGGGTGTGCTCCTCGAAACGCCGCATATGGAGCCTTTCCTGATGCACGAATCGACCCTCGCCGCCTGTTCCGGGCAATGGCAGCCTGATGTGGCTTGCTGGAGCAACTACGATACATGGTTTGCGGAAGGTTGCCCTTCCATTCTGGATAGAGCTGCGGAAAAATGCCGCGAGCGCCTGGAGTCCGCCCCTGACGATCTCCTGACCCCAAAGCTCAATCAGGAGCTTTCCGCATTTGCGGAGGCAACTGTTTAAGATGAATAGGTGACTTTTTGAGAAGAGCCCCGGACAGCCCATACTGCCGGGGCTTTCGCATTACTCTGTGCCTTTCTTCGCGGGCGTTTGGCTCTTGTTTATATTGCGGCATCCGAAGATGGCAAAGGGAGCCGATGCCTGGGCACAAGGATATCACCACTACGAGAGCATTTTATGCTCATGCTTTGGCATTGTCTCAGCGCAGGGCGCTCTGGCTCTCCCAAACTGCCCCAAATGGTGTAAGATGGTGGGCAATATGGGTGGTTCAATATTTTTTAGCATAGGATATAAAATGAACGCCTTTTGCGGGGAAAGGGGTGGGGCGTGAGTTGTCTTTTTGTGAAGAGCGGGTCATACTCAGAAGAACAACAAAAAACTCAGAGCCCGTGTGCTCGCCGGTACCCGTTCCTGAAGGGGACGGACGGAAGACTGTGGAGAGGAGTGTGGAATGGAGACGAAAGGGAATAAGCCTTCTTTAGGATGGGCGATCCTGTCGTTGGTGTTGCCTGTTGCGATGATCCTGTACGGCACGCTCGTTGTCGGCGTGCGGCCTCCCGTGCTGCCGCTCATCGGCGCCGTGGCGCTGGCCGGTCTTATGGGGCTGAAGACGGGCTACCGTTGGGAAGAATTGCAGGAAGGGATGTTTGAGGCGCTCGGACGTATCCAGATCGCCATCGCCATCCTTGCGCTGGTAGGCATGATCATCGCAGCGTGGCTCGCCTCGGGGACCATTCCCGCCATCATTTATTGGGGGCTGAAACTGATTGCGCCCGAACATTTCCTCCTGTCCGCCATGGTGCTGTGCTCGGTGGCTTCCATCGCCACAGGCACTTCATTCGGGACCATGGGGACCATCGGCGTGGCGCTGCTCGGCGTTGGGCAGGCGCTCGGCTATCCCCCGGCCATGACGGTTGGGGCCATCGTTTCCGGCGCGTACATCGGCGACAAGATGTCTCCGGTATCCGACTCGACCAACATTACTGCGTCCGTCTGCGAAGTGCCGCTTTTCGATCATATCCTGTCCATGCTCTGGACGACGGTCCCGGCGTTCGTCGCGGCGGGGATCGTGTACACCGTGCTTGGTTTCTCCTTCGCGCAGGAACAGACCGCTTCGCTGGAAAGCCTCAACGCGATCCTCAGCGGCCTTGAAGGGCATTTCAGTTTGGATTTTGTGGCATTCATCCCGCCCATCCTGATGATCGCCTTGGCGTATAAGCGCTTCCCGGTCCTGCCGGTCATGGTGGCGTGCCTGCTCAGTGCCGTGGCCATCGCTGTGTACGAGGGCGTGGCCTTCAACGATCTCGCCAAGATGATGACCTCCGGCTACGTTTCCAAGACCGGCATCAAGCAGCTTGATCCGCTGCTGTCCCGCGGCGGCCTGCTCAGCATCATGCCGACGGTCCTGCTGCTGTGCTCGGGCATGGCCTTCGGCGGTATTCTGGAACGCTCCCGCGTGCTTGAAGTCTTGCTCGACGCGGTGCTGAAGGGTGCCCGTTCCGCTGTCCGTCTGGTCGCGTCCGTGCTGGCGGCGGCTTACATCATCAATTTGGGCACGGGCAGCCAGATGCTGGCGGTCATCGTGCCCGGCCGCGCCTTCCTCGACTCGTTCAAGAAGGCCGACATCAGCCCGCTCGTGCTGTCGCGCACCTGCGAGGACGCCGGGACCATCGGCTGCCCGCTGGTGCCGTGGAGCGTCCACGCGTTTTACATCGCGGGCGTGCTCGGCGTCAGCGCGTTCGATTTCGCGCCGTATGCATTCCTGAACTGGTTCGTCCCCATTTTCTCCATCCTGTGCGCCCTGACCGGCTTCGGTATCTGGCGTTTGAACGGCACGCCGGTTCACGGCTCCAGAAAAGCCTAAAGAGGACAACATGTCTCCGATCAAGAATGTGATTTTCATTATGCTGGATACGCTCCAGTTCAACTATTTGGGGTGCTACGGCAACACGAACGTCAAAACGCCCAATCTGGATCGTTTTGCCAGACAAGGGTTCCTGTTCGAGAACGCCTATAGCGAAGGGCTCCCTACCATTCCCGTCCGCAGGGCGATCATGACCGGGCGCTTCACTTTGCCCTATGCCGGGTGGAAGCCGCTGGATCTGAATGACACCAGCCTGACCGACATGCTGTGGTGCCGGGAAGTGCAGACGGCGCTGGTGTACGATACGCCGCCCATGCGCCTGCCCAAGTACGGCTATTCGCGCGGGTTCGACTATGTAAAGTTTTGCAACGGGCATGAGCTGGACCATGAGACGTTCCATAACGTGCCTCTGGACCCCGCCGTGAAGGCCGAGGACTATCTGTCGCCCGGCATGTTGCACAGGAACGAGGACGGCGAATACGACAGTTCGTCGCAGTCATTGATCCGGGAAGCCGAGTGCTACCTCAAGCAGCGTCAGTTCTGGAAGTCGGACGCCGACAACTATGTCAGCGTCGTCGCCCGGGAAGCCGACGACTGGCTTCGGCGCAAACGCGATCCGAAGCGGCCTTTCCTGATGTGGGTGGACTCGTTCGATCCCCATGAACCTTGGGATCCGCCGTCCGTCTGGGAAGGGAAACCGTGCCCGCATGACCCGGACTATCAGGGCAATCCGATGATCCTTGCCCCGTGGACCGAGGTCAAGGGCGTGATGACGGAAGAGGAGTGCGCCCATATCCGCGCGCTGTACATGGAAAAAGTGGAACTCGTGGACAAATGGATCGGCAACCTGCTCGATTCGATCCGCGAGCAGGGGCTTTGGGACGAGACGATGGTGATCATCACCTCGGACCACGGCCAGCCCATGGGCAACGGCGAACACGGGCACGGCATCATGCGCAAGTGCCGCCCCTGGCCCTATGAGGAATTGGTCCATGTTCCGCTGCTCATCCATGTGCCCGGCCTTGAGGGTGGGAAGCGGATCGAAAGTTTCGTCCAGAATGTGGATGTCACGGCGACCATGATGGATGCGCTCGGCTACGGGCAGTCCGCGCTTTCCGAAGCCGGGCATGAAGGCATCCAGACCTACGGCGCGGACGAGATGCACGGCATCAGCCTGCTCCCGGTCATGCGCGGGGAGACGGATACCGTGCGCGAGGTCGCCATAGCCGGATATTACGGCATGTCGTGGTCGCTCATCACCAAGGATTGGTCGTATATCCATTGGCTCAAGAACGATATCGACACCGACGAGATGAACCGCCTTTTCTATGACGGCTCGGGCAAGGGCGGCAACGCCGGCCGGCAGTCCGCCGAACTGGAGATGAAAGAGGAAATGTGGACGTGCGTTCAGGGGGCCGAAGTGACGGTGCCCGAGCAGGACGAACTCTATGACAGGCGGGCCGATCCGTTCCAGCTGAACAATCTGGCTGGGGAGCATCCCGAAAAGGCCAAGGAACTGCTTCAGCAGTTGAAGTTGTATATCGGTGAATTAAGGACCCTGTAGTTTAGGAAAAGGCGGGGAATTTCCCCGCCTTTTTTGTTTTGGGAAGACACGATGGCCGACCCCGTATATGTCGCTCTGGATTTTGAAACCGCCGACTATCAGCCGGACAGCGCCTGTGCCGTAGGGTTGGCGAAAGTGCGCGGCGGCGAAGTCGTCGACACGCTGTATAGCCTGATCCGTCCCCCGAGGCGGCGTGTCCTGTTCACATGGGTCCACGGCATCACGTGGAAGGACGTGCAGGACAGCCCCACGTTTTTGGAATTTTGGCCACAGATGGCGTCGTTTCTGCAAGGCGTTACGCATCTTGTCGCGCACAACGCCCCTTTTGACCGGCGGGTGCTGGAAGCCTGCTGTCAGTCCAACGGCATAGCCCTTCCGGAGCTTCCTTTCGTATGCACGCTGCGGGAGTCGCGCAGGAAGCTCAAACTTCCTTCCCACAAGCTTGATGCCGTTTGCCGTTACTGCGGCATCCCGCTTGATCATCACCATGCTGGTTCGGACGCCATCGCCGCCGCCCGGATTTTGATATATCTTCAAGGAGAGTCGCAGGGGGGAGAGTGAAAGGGTAGGGAACTGCTGGCACGGCCCACACCTTCTTTCCCCCCTTAAGCCGTTTGACCGATGGGGGCAATACGGAAGGGGATTCTGCCGCATGGTCGCTCTCACGGTCAGATGGATTGTGGAGCTGTTCCATGCTTATCGGGATGCGGCTTTTCTGTGCTTTTTTCCTCATAGGCTGTTGTGGCAGTGGGACGGCACCAAAGAAAACGCGCCACAGGATCAAGGGGATTCCATTGTCCGTGTGGCGCGTGTTTTTCCTGTGCTGTAATGTCGGCCCGGGGGAGGAACGCGTGGCGTTTTCCGGAGTAGGGAGGCTTATCAGTACACTTTGGGCATGGGGCCCGTTATTTCGATGTTGGCCGTCGTTTCCCAGTGGATCGTGTTTTCGATGCAACGGGAAAGCACGTTGAGGCCGTCCCGGGTTTCCGCCGAAATGGGCAGGGCATCGGGCCATCTGTCGCGCAGGATATCGCGCATCTCGTCCTCCAGCCGGTCCCACTTGTTGAGGATAAGGACACGCGGAACTTCGTTCAGTTCCATATCGGCAAGGATGCCGTCCACAGCCGCGATCTGGCGGTCGAGCTCGGGATGCGAGGCATCGGCCACATGCAGCAGCAGATCGGCGGCTTCCAGTTCCTCAAGGGTGGCTTGAAAAGCTTCGGTCAATTCCTTTGGGAGGTTGCGGATAAATCCGACCGTATCCGCCAGTACAAGTTCGTGCTCTTCGGGGAAGCGGAGCCGCCGGGTGGTGGGGTCCAGCGTGGCGAACAGCTTGTCCTCCGCCAGCACCTCCGAACGGGTCAGGGCGTTGAGGAGCGTCGATTTTCCGGCGTTGGTGTAGCCCACCAGCGCGGCTACCGGCAAACCCTGCCGGGCGCGTCGGGCACGGGTAAAGGCCCGCTGCTGACGCAACCCATCAAGCTCTTTCTTGATCTTGGCGATACGCTCACGGATGCGGCGCCTGTCCGTTTCCAGCTTGGTTTCCCCCGGGCCACGGCCGCCGATGCCGCCCATGAGCCTGTCCATAGCCCGGTTTTTGCCCACAAGCCGGGGCTGCGTGTACTTGAGCTGGGCCATTTCCACTTGCAGCTTGCCCGCCCTGGTCGTGGCGCGCTGAGCGAAGATGTCCAGAATAAGCTGTGTCCGGTCGAGCACTTTGCGCTCGGTGACTTCCGAAAGGCTGTTGAGCTGGGCGGGCGTGAGTTCGCCGTCGAAGATGATCAGCGAGGCCTGGCCCTGCAAGGCCAAAATCTCAAGTTCCGTCAGTTTGCCTTTACCCAAAATATGCCGGGGATGGATGTCGGCTACCCGCTGGATAAGCGTCCCGGTCACCACGATGCCTGCGCTGCGCGCCAACTCCCGGAGCTCTTCGATGTGCGTTTCCTGTATGGCGCGGGGGAGGGGAGAGACGGATACGAGGATCGCCCGGGGGCTGTCCCCCGCCTCCGAAGCTTCGGAGAGCACGCGGCCAAGCTCCTCTTCCAGCGAGACGGCTTCGGCGTTGAAATCGATGTCCACGCGATCCCATGCGGTCATGGGGTGGATGCGGTAAGGCTTGCTGTCCGCGTTGGGGGGAAGCAGGTGCCCGCTCTGAAAGCTGACGGGATCGCCGTAATCGTTGACGGTCAGCACGGAAACGCTGTCCAGGCGCAGGAACAGCATGTCCATCAAGTCTTCTTGCGAAAGCCCGTCCGGCGAAAGGTGCGTGTGCATCAGGCGGATGCCGCGCAGACGGCCCGCCGCGCCGCGCCCGCGCGGCAATTCCGGGATCAGGATGGACGCGGGATCGCCCACGATAACCATATCCACCTTGCCCTGCCGATCGATGACGAGGCCGACTTGACGCCCGAGCGCACGTGAAAGGAGCGCGAGTTCGCGGGCCTGTTCCGTTGTGTAGCCGCCCTGTACGGGATATCGCCGTTGCCCCAGACGCGTCAGCGCCTTCATCTGGCTGGGCTTCAGGCCCGCCGTGTTGCCTTCCAGTCGCGTAGCTATGATCAGTGCCTCGTGTTTATGGATGAAAAACGGAGCTTGCCTCTTTCCAAGGTGCTCCCCTGTGATCCGATGGCGCGTGTTTCGGAGGCGTTGCCATCAACGGACACGCCGTATGATGCGGAAAAGTTACCTTTGAGTCAAACACGGAAATCCCGTCTCCCCAGCCGTACCTCGGAACGAACTCCTTCCGTGCGGCCTCCTCATCAGTCAAACGTCTTGGGAGGGGAAAGGGAGGGGCTTGGGAAAGGAAAGGGGAACCTTTCTGGAGAAAAGTCCCCCTTTCCCTTCCCCATATTTCTCTAGAACGGCACGTCGTCCATGCCGCTGGCCTCGGAAGGAAACGCCGGGCCCAGATCTTCGTAATCGTCCTGCCGCTGCTGCGGGCGCTGCTGGGGACGGCTGCCGCCTCCCTGCTGAGCCGCCGCAGGACGGCGGGGAGCGCTGTAGCCGCCTTCGCTGCCGCCCGCGCCGCTGGGCATACCGCCCTGTTCGCCGCCGCGTTTATCGAGGAACTGGACGCGCTGGGCCTTGATTTCGGTGGTGTAGCGGTCCTGCCCCTGCTGATCCTGCCATTTGCGGGTTTGCAGGCTGCCTTCCACAAACACGAGGCTGCCCTTGGTCAGGTACTGGGAGCAGTTCTCCGCCGCTTTCTGGAACACCACGACGCGGTGCCACTCGGCACGGTCCACACGGTTGCCGTCGCGGTCCGTGTAGGATTCGTCCGTGGCGATGTTGAGCGTGCAGACGGGGCTGCCGCTCTGGGAATAGCGCAGTTCGGGATCGCGGCCGAGCCTGCCGATGATCATAACCTTGTTCAGCATAGTAACTCCTTGCAGGACGCCCTCTAGGGCTTGGGCGCCCGTTCGTTCAATGTGGCAAGTTCCTCTTCCAGCGTTTCGCTCAGCTCGTTGGCCTTGCGCGGTTCCCACTGGAAAAGCGCTTCCTCCAGATCCTTTTTGACGGCGGCGGCGCGTCCGATGCCTTCCCGAAGGCCCTCGGCGACGGCTTGGGGCCAGTCTTCGAACGAAAGGCCGTTTTCCAGCGCCGTCACCAGTTCCAGCACGCCGCGTTTCTCGTCCGGGTACTGGGGGCGGGGCCATGCCAAGGCCGTCAGAGCGGGCCATGCCCGGACGACGTCCTCTTCGCGGTACGTCCATGCGCTGACGCGGATCTGGAGGAGTTTGCCCATGTTATTCCTGCTCCTGCCATTCGGTCTGGACCTTCAGCACGACTTCTTCGATCTGCTGGAGCTGATCCGGGGGGCAGACGCCGATCAGCGGGCTTCCCGCGTCCACGTTTTCATTGTGCTCGAAATACACCGTATAGATGAGCCCGTCCGGGCCGGTGTAGTACAGCGGCATTTCCCGCTTCATCCGGGAAACGATGAAGAGTTCCATGCCTTCGTAGACGGAGACGGAACGGCAGCCCGACACCTTGATCTTGGTGTCGATCTGGGGAACGAAATAATACTTGGCCCGCTCGGGAGCCACAAAAAGGTTGAGCGCCTGCTTGAGCAGGATGCGCAGCACCTCGTCCTTGGACAGGAAGTGGCGGATGGTGGCGAGCGGGGTGCCCGCCTGCACGTATGTCCCCTCCAGTTCGCTATGGATGGCGCAGACTTCGCCCTTCTGGACCGCGTTGAGCGGCTTTGGGTTGCGTTCGCGCGTGATGGTGGCGATGAGCGTTCCGGGCCGTTCCTTCCATGTGCCGTTCGGGCCGATGACCTTGTCTCCCAGCTTGAGCGAACCGAAGGTCACCACGCCGGTATGCGGAGCGACGATTTCCTGTTCCTCAAAAGGGGAAGCCTTGATTTCTTCGAGAAGGCTTGTGACATCTAACATGCTGTTGACTCTCTTCTTGCAAAGGGGAAAGGCGGGGGACCGGGAATCCCCGGCCCCGAAGCCCCACGGCGGTTAACGGTAGTAAAGGTTGCGGCCGCCCATCGTCAGCAGAACCTGCTTCAGATTGGCGCGCGCCTCACGGCGATCCCATACACCCTGAATGTGCCCCCGCGCCAGTGCCTTATATGCGCTGTGGTAGTGGGGCTCGATGTCTATGCCCGTGGTTTCCTTGATGACGCCGCGTCCGGCGAACCCGAGGTTCGAGGAGCGCATGGCGTACTGGTAGGGCGAGCAGCCGAGGAAGCTCGCCACCGGCCCGGCGTAGGAATTGGTGTCGTACAGGACCGTATACAGGCCCCCGGCATTGATGTAGCGGCGCACCGCCACCGTGCAGCGGGGCATCTGGATGACGCCGTGCGTGCCTTCCTGAATGCGGATGCCCGCCGTGCCGTGCACATAGGCGAGAAGCGGGTAGCGCTTCTTCATGGCCAGTTCCGCAGCTTCCACAAATTTGGTGCCTTCGGCGGAACCGACGGAGCCGCCGCGGAAAGTGCCCGCGAACAGGGCGACGATCATTTTGGTGCCGTCCAGCTTGGCTTCGAAGGTGATGCAGCCGCTCTTGAGCTTGGTACGTTCCCGCGCTTCGGCGAGGCGGGCGTCGAAACCTTCAAACTGCAAGGGGTTGCTGGCTTCCACTTCGCCGTTGAATTCGCGGACGGAATCCTCGTCGAACACGTTTTTGACGAACCACTGGTATTCCATCGGGAAGTGGTGGCCGCACCACGTGCAGACGCCCGCGAATTCGCCGTACAGATCCGGGGACCACAGGTCGAGGCAGCCATGCGTGCCGGCATTCGGGCAGGTGATGGCGCGGTCTTCCTTGGCGCGGGGGCTGATGTACGTCCATTTGCCCTTGCGGGATTCGCTTTCCTCGTCCCAGTCGGAAAGCGTGGTCAGGTTGCGCACGGTTTCCGGTTCGATGGAGGGGCGCTGATCTCGCGGGATGCGGCAGAAGGGCGCGGTCAGGCGGCGCTTCAGCAGGTGCATCTCGGACGTCATTTCGTCCATCAGATAGGCGAATTTACGCTGATGCTTGGTGATGAGCGCATATTTGATGCGGGCGGAGATGTTGCCCCACGACTCGCGTATACTGTTGCGCATCTTGTTGAGGAAGGGGCGGCGGTCGATGTAGGCCCCGCGCGAGAGGCGGAGGAATTTTTTCTGGCGGCGCAGGACAAGGCGCTCGCGGGCTCCCTGGCTGAGGTGCCAGCGGATATACATCTCGTCGAGGTTGATGTCGTCGCGGCTCATGCGGCGGAGCAGCGCGCCGCGGAACATGCCCGAGCGCACGGACAGGACGGTCTCGTCGGTGGCCCGGATGATTTCCTGCCGCAAGGTGCGGAAGAAGTCGTAATGGTACGGGCGCGCGCCGAGGCTGGGTTCCTGAATGACCCTGTCGATATAGCCGAACTGGAGGTTGTCCTCGGCGGTGATGTGCAGCTGGGTGGCGCAGCGCTCGATGAGCTCGGGGGTGGCGCGCTGTCCGGGCTTCAGGCGGCCTTCGATGGCCGCAGCGCCTTCGGGGGAAATGACCGAGTAGTAGCCGTGCGAGAGCATGAGGCGGCGGTCCGCCAGCGAAATGGCTTCGGCGCCGCCGGAACCGCCTTCGGAGAACACGGCGACCATAGGCACGGTGAGCCCGGCCATTTCATAGAGGTTTTTCGCAATCTGCTGCGCCGCGCCGGGCGTGTCCTCGATGGGGAAGGAGCCGGGCGTGAAGACATAGGTATGGATCGGGATGCCTTCGGTTTCCGCGACCTTCATGTACTGGAGGGCTTTGGAGTTGCCCCACGGCTTGACGGAGCCGCCGTTGCGGAATTCCTCGCCGTGGCCTTTTTCCTGGCCGATGACCATGATGAGCTGGTTGTAGGTCTTCTTGCCGCGGCGGCGGGTGATGGTGGCGCGGGCGATGAGCATACTCGGATCGATGCTGTGCTCTTCCTGACCGCCGATTTCCGTGAAGTTGTCGTACACGTTCTCAAGGATGTCACGCAGGCAGATACGCTGCGGGTGGCGGACGATGCGCACCTTGTCCATAGGCTGGATCTTCGTTTCCAGCTTGCGCTCCATGAACGTGAACAGTTCTTCCAGCGTGGTGAGCTCCGCGTCCGGATCGGACTGGATGCCCTCCGTGGCGCGGCGGAAGAATTCGTTCAGGCGGTTGTGCAGCAGCTCGATGTCTTCCGGGTGCTTGCCGTCAAAGATATCCCGGATATAATTGAGGCGTTCGCTCAGATGATGTGCTCTTTTTTCGATATCCATGCTGTATCCAGTAATCCGCTAGAAGCGGAGAATGCGGCCCGTATTGGCCCGGAGGAAGTTGACGTTGGACTTCAGTTCGCCGGACTGGTTCTCACCCTGCAGGGTCAGCTCGTCGAGGAACTGCATACCACGTTCCTTGGCCTGTTCGAGGTTTTCGCCCCAGATGATGGCAAGCGCGAGGTTCGGGTCGAATTCCGTGGGGATTTCGTACGACTCGTCCGTGGGCACGTGCGTGTGCATCTTGAGCCAGGGATGGCTCGGCCAGCCGAAGGCGTCGATACGGCCGACCCACGGCGTGAAGCGGTTGTCGGGATCTTCGGCGATGAGGCGGTATTCGATGCCCACGCCTTCAAAGGTGATGTCTTCCTGCGTATAGCCGAGGGGTTCGCCGAGGCCGATGCGGATCTGCTCGGCGATGATGTCGACGTCGCCCTGTCCCTTGACCTTGGAAATGCGGGCGGAGACGCCGTTTTCCACCTGAATGCGGGTGTTCACTTCCATAAGGAAGGGGCTGCCGTCCTTGGTGACGATCCATTCCCATGTGCCCACATTGTCGTAACCGACCTTGCGGGCCAGCGCGAGGGAGTGGCGGGTGATGTCTTCCAGCAGCTTGTCCGCGTCGAAATCGTATTCGATGGACGAGGAGTCGAAACCGGGTGCGACTTCGATACGCTTCTGGAGGCCGGTGGACTGGATCGAGCAGTTGCGGGTGCCGAAGTGGACCGGGTTTTTGCCGCTCCGGTCGGAGACGATCTGCACTTCAAGGTGGTTGAAGCCGCAGATGCGCTGTTCGATGAGCACGCCTTCGTCCTTGAACTGGCGGAGCGCGTAGTTGCGGATACGCCGGTACACGGAGCGGAACTGATCGATGTCGTACACTTCCTCAATGCCCATGCCGCCGCCGCCCGCGGAAGCCTTGACGAGGACCAGCGGGCGGGTGATGCCCTGCTGGAGCTGGAAGTCGTAAAGGCTCCTGGCGATTTTTTCGGCTTCCATTTCGTCGTAAATGGGGCGGTCGGAACCGGGAACCGTGGGCACGCCGAGGCTGCGGGCAAGGCGTTTGGTATTGATTTTATCGCCGAGCTCCCGGATGACCCGCCATGAGGGGCCGATGAAGATCAGCTTGCGTTCTCTGGTAGTGACCCGGCGGGCGAAGCGGAAGTCTTCCGCGAAGAAGCCGTAGCCGGGGTGAATGGCCGTGGCGCCGGCGTCGTCGGCGACGGACAGGATTTCGTTGGCGTCGTGATAGGAGGACACCTGATAGAGGGATTTTTCCCCACCAAGTTCTTTGGCGATGCGTACGTGACCGGAATGGATGTCCTCGGCCGTATGCACGCAAACGAATTCCAGGCCCAGTTTACGGCAGGCCTGAACGATGCGCACGGCGATTTCTCCTCGGTTGGCTACGAGGACTTTATGTTCTGTTTTCTCCACCGTTGTACCTCATGCATGATTTGTAGGCTTCGGAGCGGCGCGCTGCCCGTCGCCGGGCGACTGGCCCGGTATGGATTTTCTCCTGCTCCGTTCCCAGCTTGCAGATGCGGAGAGCTCCTGCGGGTCTGACAGTATCGCCTAAATCAGGGCCGTTAGCAATCGCTCTGCTAGGGGATTCAAGATTTTTTCGGAAAATGGAAGCCTTTTTGCATGGGCTAGCTTCCGGTTTCGAATGACTATTTCCGGAATACGCCCTTAGATGCGTAAAAAAAGTGTACGAACAGGGTTTACTTTTGGTATTGGTGACCCCATGTTGATGCCTGAATCGTTGCGCGTGCCTCCGACGGGCGTTCCGTTTGCCAGCGGGATGCGGCGGAGGGCGCTTCACTTTCTGCCCTGTAATGAGGAAATGGCATGGAATCGATGTCTGTACTGGAGCGTTTGTCCGAACTGTTGCCCGCCTTGCCGCCGGGCCTCATCGAAGCATGGGGCCAGCTTGTGCTGTTCGCCGTGCCGGTATGCTTATATCTCGCGGCTGTCGTTTTGCCTTTTGTGGTGCTCTACGGACTGATCCGCGCCCATTTCGGCAGGAGGAGCCTGCTGGAGCGCTGTTCCCGCCAGCAGGCGCGGTTCGCCAATTTTTTGAACTGGCTTTTCCTTGTGTGCTTCGTGGCCCTCGGGCTGTCCAAGGTCGTCCCCTACGAGACGTTCCCCCCGCTGTATCTGGCGGGCCTGTACCTTTCGGCGGGCCTTCTGCTTGGCGGCACCATCATCTGGACCGTCGTGGTGGCGGCGTGGAAGCCGCTGCGCGGCTGGCCCGTGCTGCACGGTTTCCTCGCGTTCCTGACCGGAAGCAGCCTTGCCTGCCTCCCCATCATCGGGCTTATTCTGGGCCGCGTGGCCTTGCAGGGCACGGAGCTGCCGCAAGAGAACGATCTTCAGACGCTGATCGGTCTCCTGCTGCCTTCCGCCAGTGATCCTTTCTGGCTGTACTTTGGGCTGATCCACTTCCTTGAGGTCGCCTCCGCAGGGGCTCTGGGGCTGTTCTGGCTTCTCGTCCGGCGGAAGATCGACGATTTCGGGCGCGACTACTACGTCTTCGCGGCCAACTGGTGCGGCGAGTGGGCCGCGTGGGGCGGCTGGTTCTCTCTGATCATGGCGGGCGTGCTGTGCTTCATGCTGCAAACGCAGGATCTGCTGACGCTTGAAAATCAGGGGGCGCTCCTGTTCGTCGCCGCGTTGTTTGCGGCGCTGCTCATCCCCTCCGTCATCTGGACCGTCATCGCCCGGAGCGCGACGCCGATGCGCCATAAGATCGGCATGATCTTCTCCCTCCTGCTTCTGGTCGTTGCCATCGCCAACAGCGGCGTCCTCGTACTGCTGTAGCGGGCCGGGAAGAGCCTTTACTCTTCCCCGCAAGAGGCCCCGTCCGTCTTCTCCCATCAACTACGCAGATCATCCACTTACGAGAATGAGAAAGCCCGTGCGGAACAGACCAGCACGGGCTTTCTTGCCTGTTACGGCAACACATTTGAACAGGGATTCGATAAACGCGAAAGTCCTTGGAGAGGAAGGGGGAGAGTTTTGGAGAGGGGGAAGGGGAACCTTTCTCCAGAAAGGTTCCCCTTCCCCCTCTCCAACTTAAACTTTATTTCCCAGGGCTGGCGATCTTTTTCTTGCCGGCGGACTGGTAGCGCTTGAGCGCGTTCAGCTCGGCTTTGCGCAGACGGATGGAGTGGGGGGTCACTTCGACCAGCTCGTCTTCACGGACGAAATGCAGGGCGTGCTCCAGCGTCATGGGGCGGACGGGCGTCAGGACAACGGCTTCGTCCTTGCCGGATGCGCGCATGTTGGTGAGCTTCTTTTCCTTGGTGGGGTTCACGTCGATGTCGTTGTCGCGGTTGTGCTCGCCGACGATCATGCCTTCGTAGACGGGATCGCCCGGCACCACGAAAAGCTGGCCGCGCGGCTCAAGGTTGAAGAGGGCGTAGGCGACGGCATTCCCGGCGCGGTCGGACACGATGGAGCCCGTGAAACGGCTCGGGAAATCGCCGCGATGGGGCTCGTAGCCCTCGAGCAGGGAGTTCATGATGCCCGTGCCCTTGGTGTCGGTGAGGAACTCGTCGCGGTAGCCGATGAGCCCGCGGGACGGAACCGAGAATTCCAGACGGACGCGGCCCGTGCCGTTGTTCACGCAGTTGACCATGCGGCCCTTGCGCTGCGCGATCTTGTCGGTCACGACGCCCATGAAGTTTTCGTCGCAATCGACGTAAAGCTGCTCGATGGGCTCAAGGAGCTGCCCGTTCTCGTCCCGCTTGAAGATGACTTCGGGGCGGCCCACGCAGAGTTCAAAGTCTTCGCGGCGCATGGTTTCGATGAGGATGGCCATCTGGAACTCGCCGCGGCCCTTGACGATGAAGCTGTCCTTCTCGTCGGGCTCCTCAATCTTGATGGCCACGTTGATGAGGGCTTCCTTGAGCAGGCGGTCGCGGATCTTGCGGGACTGGACGTTCTTGCCTTCGCGCCCGGCGAGAGGCGAGGTATTAATGGTAAAGCGCATGGCTACGGTGGGCTCGTCAACACGGAGGCGCGGGAGCACGCGGATGTTTTCCTTGGTGCAGATGGTGTCGCCGATGGCCACGTCGTCCATGCCCGCGATGATGACGATGTCGCCGGGCATGGCTTCCGTGATGTCGACGAGGCGCAGGCCCTCGTAGGCTTGCAGGCGGGTCACGCGCAGGGGCACGGGGACGCCCGCTTCATTGACGCAGACCATCGCCTCGTTGGAGCGCACCGTGCCGTGCAGGCTGCGGCCCACGGCGAGGCGGCCGAGGTATTCGGAGTAGTCGAGGTCCGAAACCAGCATCTGGAAAGGTTCCTCGGGATCGTAGGACGGGCCGGGGACCACTTCAAGGATGGTTTCGAAGAGGGGGGAGAGGTCCACGCGGGGGGCGTCCAGTTCGCGCATGGCCACGGCGTCGCGGCCGATGGCGTAGAGCACCGGGAATTCAAGCTGTTCTTCCGTGGCGTCGAGATCGATGAACAGGTCGTAGACTTCGTTCAGCACTTCCTGCGCGCGGGCGTCCTTGCGGTCGATCTTGTTGACGACCACGATGATCTTGAGGCCGCGTTCCAGCGCCTTGCGGAGCACGAAACGGGTCTGGGGCAGGGGGCCTTCCGCCGCGTCGACCAGCAGGATGGCGCCGTCGGCCATGGACAGGGCGCGCTCGACCTCACCGCCGAAGTCGGCGTGGCCGGGGGTGTCGATGATGTTGATTTTCACGCCGTTCCAGCTCACGGCACAGTTCTTGGCGGAGATGGTGATGCCGCGTTCCCGTTCCAGATCCATGCTGTCCATGACACGGTCATCGACCTGCTGGTCGCTTCGGAAAATCCCGCTCTGGCGGAAGAGTGCGTCCACGAGCGTGGTCTTGCCGTGGTCAACGTGAGCAATGATGGCGATATTACGAAGCTTTTCGTTACGAACGAGATCTTTCAAGAAAGTATCCTCATGGAGATTGGCCGGACGAGACCGGAAGGGCAGGCCGGAAAAAGGGGCGCGTCAACAATGACGGAATCGGTATCTGTACACCGTTTCGCCTTGTTACGCAAGCGGCTGTAAAAACGCATTCCCAAACGGAAAGGGAGGCGGGGTGTTCCCCATGCACCCGGAGCCCGGAAAACGTCCCGCCTGTACGCCGGGGCCGAAACGCGGTAGAGGGGAAGCATACGGCATCGGGCCGTATGGGAGGATGACATGAACGTGGAAATCGAGCGAAAATTTCTTGTCAAAAGCGAGGCATGGCGCGGGCTCGCCGAAGGCGTGCGGTTCCGGCAGGGCTATTTGCAGACGCACCCGTGCACGGTCCGCGTTCGTACGGAAGGCGAACGCGGCGTTTTGACCATCAAAGGGCAGACACGGGGCTTTTCCCGCGAGGAGTTCGACTACGAGATCCCGCGCGGGGACGCCGACAGGATGCTCGACACGCTGGCGTTGCCATCCCTCATCGACAAGATCCGCTATAAAATCCCCTATCAGGGCTTTGTCTGGGAAGTCGACGAGTTCCTCGGGGACAACGCGGGGCTTGTCGTCGCTGAAATCGAACTTTCCGACGAGGGGCAAGCCTTTGAGCGGCCCGGCTGGATTGGGGAAGAGGTGACGGGCGACCGCCGGTATGCCAATTCCGCGCTGGCGAGCCGCCCGTTTTGCATGTGGTAGGCGGATTCCCCGGCACCATGCGGAAGCTTTAGGGGAGGGGCTTTTCCGGGGAAAAGCTTTTCCTTTTGTTCCCCAAAACCGTCGGACGGATCGGGTCCGTCCCCTTTCCCAAAAGCTTTCGCGTTGGTGGAATCCTAGGGCGCGGCGTTTCCTGAACCGGGCTATTTGCCCTCTTCGTCCTCCAGATCGAACTGCTTGATCTTGCGGAACAGGGTACGGCGGTCGATGCCGAGGATATCCGCCGTTTCCGCCCGCTTCCAGTCGTTGCGGCGGAGCGTTTCGAGCAGGTATTCCCGCTCGAAGCGGTCCAGCGCCGAGGCCAGCGGTTCCTGCGGCAGGGCCTGGCGGTGTTCGGCCTCGCCGGTGCCTGTCTGCCCCCCTGCGGGAAGCTGCCCCGAGCCGACCTGCAATGTGCCGAGCTGGACCTTGCCGAGCGTCAGATAACGGTACAGCGTATTGTGCAGCTCGCGGATGTTGCCCGGCCAGTCGTACTGCATGAACGCCTGCATGACCTCGCCGTTGAGGGCGGGGAGATCCCCGACGCGGGGATAGGCGTTGAGGAAGTACTCGATGAGCAGGGGGATGTCCTCCTTGCGCTGGCGCAGGGGGGGCAGGTGGATCGGGATGACGTGGATACGGTAGAAGAAGTCCTCGCGCATCTGCCCCGAGGCGACCCGTTCGGCCAGATTGCGGTTGGTGGCGGCGATGATGCGGAAGTTGGGCTTGTGCAGGTCGGATCCGCCGACCGGGGTGAAGCCCTGCCCCTCGATGGCGCGGAGGAGCTTGGTCTGGGCGGAAAGGCTCAATTCCCCGAGTTCGTCGAGGAAAAGGGTTCCGCCGTCGGCCCGGTCGAGGCAGCCCTTGCGGTCGGCCAGCGCGCCCGTAAACGCGCCTTTCTTGTAGCCGAAAAACTCGCTTTCAAAGAGGTTTTCGGGGATGGCCCCGCAGTTCACCGCGATGAACGGCTTGTCGCAGCGGGCGCTGCATTCGTGCACGGCACGGGCGGCCAGCTCCTTGCCCGTCCCGGATTCTCCGAACACGACCACGCAGTCCTCCGTGGCCCCTGCGCGGGCGATGAGCTCAAACACCTCGCGCATGGGCGGCGAATCCCCGACGATGTTGTTGAAGCAGCGGGCCTTGAGGCGCTCGCGGAGCTCTTCGTTTTCCCTGCGGATGCCGAGCTCGTTCTTTTGCTTTTCCGTAATGTCGTTGACGAGCCCTTCAATGGTGATGAGCGTGCCCGAGGCGTCGAACGCGCCCGAGGACTGCTCCCACACCCATTTTTCCTCGCCCCACGCCGTGATGATGCGGTAGACGAGTTCCCAGCGTCGGTGCTCCTTGAGGGCCGTTGCGATGGCGCTGCGGATGGTTTCGCGGTCCTCTTCGTGGGCGATGTCCAGGAGGCCGAGGCGTTCCTCGCCCATGAACCTGTCCGGCGCGTACCCCGTCAGGCCAAGGACGCCGTCGCTGACGAAGCTGACCGCGCGGCGGGCGTCGGGGATGCCTCCGATGACGGTTTCCCGGTAGGCGAGGCCGGGCAGGTTGTCGAGCAGGGCCAGCAGCTGGCGGCGGTGCTCGTCCAGCTCCTTGCCGATTTCGGCGTTGTGGCGTTTGAGCTGCTCGCGCATTTGCTTGTTCATGATGTGCGTACGCACGCGTGCCAGCACCTCGGCGTCATGGAACGGCTTGGTGATGTAGTCGACGCCGCCGACCTCGAACCCACGCGTTTTCTGGCTGGGATCGTCCACGTAGGAAATGAAGACCACGGGGATGTCGCACAGCCGGGGATCCCGTTTGATATGCTCGCAGACGGCATAGCCGTCCATATCCGGCATCATGACGTCGAGCAGTACCAGATCAGGGATCTGTTTACCCATGTATTCCAGTGCTTTTGTCCCGCTTTTGGCGACGCCGAGCCGGTATTCCCGGTTCAGCTTGCTGACGAGTATCCGCAGGTTGGTGGGATCATCGTCCACGACGAGGACAAGGGGCTTTTCGTATTCCGTTTCCATAAGCAGAGGCTCCATCACAGCGTATCCGGGGGAAGCAGCGCCAGCGCTTCGTCATAATCGTAGAAATCGATCGCCTGCTGTAGTTTTTCCATCAGAGCAGATGGAAGGAAAGCCGTCAACGGCATGAGCGCCTCCGCGATCCGCTCGGGATCGGCAAGGGCCAGCATCTCCTTAAAATGTTGCAGCTGCGCTTTTTGATCTTCATCCAGCGTTCCGGCCTGTACGGGCTGGGGCGGGGCTTCCTGCGGCTGCGGCGTTTCAGGGAGGGCTTCCAGTACGGATGTCTGCACGGTGGCGAAGGCCTCCTCCAGCGCGCCGAGCAGCGGGGAGAAGGTCTGCGCCAGCGCCGCCGTTTCGACGGCGGCGTTCCCCGATTGCCTGACGAACTGCTTGAGCGCGAGCTCCAGAGCGTGGGCGTCCTGCTGCACGGCGATGGCCCCCACGTTGGCGGATGCGCCTTTCAGGTTGTGGGCCTCGCGGATGAGCCATTCCCACGCTGGGCGGCACAGCGCCTGTTCGGGCATGGCGGGATCGAGGTACAGCCCCTTGCGCAGGGCGGGCAGGGCTTCGGAGGTGTTGCGCACATAGCCCCGCAGGATTTTCTGGTACGTCTCCGGCGAAACGTTGAGGCGTTCGATGGCTCCGGCGTCGAGGCAAGGGGGCAGGGCCGTGTTGTTGAGTACGATGGGGGCGGAAAGTGCCGCGGATTCCGATCTGTGCGTGGCCTGTTCGGGCTTGCGCGGCAGGATTTTGTTCGGGAGCAGCGCCCGCAGCGTGCCGAACAGGGCTGCGCGGCTGAGGGGCTTCGAAAGGTACCGGGCGATCCCGGCGGAAAGCGCCCGCATTTTGTCCTCGTGCATGGCGTGGGCCGTGATCGCGACGATGGGCAGCCCTTCGAGTTCGGGCATGGTGCGGATGATCCGGGTGGCCTCGTAGCCGTCCATGACCGGCATCTGGACGTCCATCAGGACGAGATCGAAGCGTTCGCCCCGCTGCGCGCCGACCCTGAGCGCGTCGAGGGCCTGTTTGCCGTTGCTGACGATGGTGAGCTGGACGCCCGTGTCCTCAAAGAGCGCTTCCATGATTTCCTGGTTGGTGGGGTTGTCTTCCGCCACCAGGATGCGGACGTCATGGAACAGCGGCGTTTCCATCGGCGAGGGCTGGGGATGCAGCCGCCCGGAGTAGGCCACGAGGCAGGGCTCGTTGAGCGAGACGATGGATTCGTGCAGCCCGCGCAGGGTCACGAGGGACAGGATGGCGACCTGCCCGTCGTGCTGGGCGGCGTCCCGGTTGGATACGGAAAGGATCTGCTCGCCCGCGTGCTCGTCCATGAGGATGGCGGGGATGGTGCGCCCGAAGGCCGTGCGCAGCGCGCGCAGGGCATACAGCGTGTTGGGCTCCGAGAGCTTGCGGTCGAGGAACAGGAGGTCCGGCTGCTTCTTGGGCAGCTCCTGCGCCTTGCGTACGGCTTCCTCCGTGTTTGTGGCCGTAAGCGCATCAATGCCGAGGGCCGAGAAATGGCGGCAAAGGATTTCCGTCTGGAGCGGCGAGGCGCTGAGGACGAGTGCGTGGATGGGCTGGGCCGGCGGGGGCGGCAACTGCGCGGTCGCTCCCGAGTCGGGCTGGGTGCACAGCGGGATGGAGAACGCGAAGGTGCTGCCGACGTTGGGTTCGGATTCCACCCAGATTTCGCCGTGCATCATTTCGACGAGCTGGCGGCAGATGCACAGGCCGAGGCCGGTCCCGCCGTGGCGGCGCGTGGTGGAGGCGTCAACCTGCCGGAAAGGCTGGAAGAGCTGGCCGAGGAACTCGGGCGCGATCCCGACGCCCGTGTCGCGCACGAAGCAGATGATCTGCACGCGCCGCTGTTCCGGGCAGGTGTCGGAAGGCAGCGGTTCGGCATGGCCCTGCTTGAGCGTCACGCAGATCTGCCCGCCCGGGCCGGTGAACTTCACCGCATTGGTCACGAGGTTCATGATGATCTGCTGGAGGCGCCCGGCGTCGCCGATCAGCGCGATCTGCATGTTCGGGTCCATGTCTACGACGAGCTCGATGCCGCCCGCGTGGGCGTTGTGCAGGGCCACGGTGCAGACGTGGTGCACCACGTCGTCCAGCATGAACGGGGCCTGCTCAAGCTCAAGGTGCCCGGCTTCGATTTTCGACACGTCGAGCAGGTCGTTGATGATTTCAAGAAGCGCCCGCGAAGACTGGAGGATGGCCCGGAGGTAGCGGTGCGGCGGGGTCTTTTCCTTGAGCAGGGCGAGCTCGGCGAACGCCATGATGCCGTGCAGGGGCGTGCGTATTTCGTGGCTGATGTTGGCGAGGAACTGGCTTTTCGCCGTGGTGGCGGCGTCGGCGGCTTCCTTGGCGAGCTGGAGCTCGGCGTTGATGGCCTGCAGGTCGCGCGTGCGCTCGTTGACGCGGTGCTCCAGTTCCACGTTGGACTGCTCCAGCATGGCCCGGCTTTCCCGGAGCTCCTTTTCGGCTCGGTCGTATTTGGCCAGCTCCTGATTGAGCTGGGCCGTCCTGCGCGATACCTGCCGCTTGAGGGAGAAGTTCCAGTAAAGGACAAAGGCAAACACCGTGAACAGCACTTCCGCCGCAAAGAGCATCATCCAGATGGTCTGCTTGGAAAACGCCTTCTTCTCGTAGGGCTGGAGCCACTTCTGGGCAATGATCCTGCGCTCTTCCGGCGTGATCTTGCTGAGTGCCTTATTGATGATGCTGTGGAGCTCGGGCCAGTCCTTGCGGATGCCGAAGGCGTGCCCGTAAGGCGCGTCGATGGAACCGGCGGCGCGGAGGTTGCGGATGCCGCTGTTGTTGATTTTTTCCGTGATGTTGAACTGGTAGTCGATCATGGCGTCGACTTCGCCGAAGGCGACTTTCTGCAGCCCCTCCAGCGTGTTTTTGACGGGCACGGGCGTTATCTCAGGGTGCAGCTCCTCAAGGAAGTCGTGCCATGAATACCGGTTGACCACCGCGACCCGTTTCCCGGCCAAGTCCTTGAGCCCGTCTATGCTCGGTTCCGTTTCGTCCGTGGCGGCCCCGCGGGTTACGCTCTCGCCCTTGGTGGGCTGCCTGGTCACGATGATGCCGGGCAGCACGATATAGGAGGGCGTGAACAGCATATATTGGGAGCGGTGCTGCGTCTCGGCGGCGGCGATGTACATGTCCACCTTGTGGGACGTGGCCATGTCGATCGTGTTGGTCCAGTCGGAGGGGGGCGCGATGCGGAAGGAGAGCCCCGTCATCTTGTGGAGGATACGGAGGTAGTCCGGGCCTATGCCGGTATAGCGGCCTTCGGCGTCGAATTTTTCAAGCGGGTAGAAGTCGGGATCGACGCCGACCCGGACCGTATGGTTCTTGCTGAGCCACAGGCGCTCCTGGGGTGTGAGCTCGTCGGAAATGGATGCCTGCCGTTCCATGACGGCATCCACGGGATCGACGTCCCGTTCGAACAGGTTGTCCTGCATGGCTTTCAGGACGAGAAAAACCTGCGTCGCCACGAGAAACACGCCGAAAAGAAGGACTGTCAGCAGACGCACGCGAACCTCATACAACTCGGAGCGGGTGAGGGAGGATCAGCGGGCGGGGAAGATGCCCGCCGTTCCTCCAAAAAAAGAGACAAGCCCGGAACGTCCCACATCGGCGTATCCCGGGCTTATGGGTCATGCGGGAATCCGGATCAGTTCTTGCCGAGGCCGGAAAGGTACTCATGGGCGGCGGTCAGCACGTTCGGCATGAGTATTTCCCCGGCTTTGGGGTTGCACTGGGCCATGGCGATGCACGCGGCCAGATTGTCCCGGACGCGTTCCGCCATGTGGCGGGCCTGCGTCTGGGGCGTCAGGGTTTCCATATGGGCTTCAACCTTGGCGAGGGCTTCTTGGGCCTGTTCGAGCTTGTTGGGCATGAGAGATCATCCTTGCGCAAAAGTGTTTCAGAAAGGCGACTATAACGCAGGCCTTGCTGCTTTTCAAATAAGATCATTCCGTGGGCTGTCGAGGCCCCTTTTCCTTCCCTTCCGCCGCGCGTTCGCGTATCGCCGCGGAAAGCTTTTGGATAATGCGATCATAGTTGTCGGGCTGATGCGGGACGCGGCAGAGGGTGCAATCCTTTATGCCGTTCGCGTTCCAGCGGGGCGTGCCGATGCATTCCGGCAGGAAATAGAGGGGGCAATAACAGAAAAGACAGTTGAATGTCTCAGGATCCGCGTTGGGATGGCACGGAAAGTGGGCGCAGGACGTGTTCCTGAAAAAGCGTGAGCTGTTCTTCATGGCTGTTTCCTTAAACAGTACCAGTGTTTTTCGGGTGACCGCATTGACAGAATGCAGGGCTTCTTATATGCACAAATAAACATATCCGCTCTTCCAAGCAGGGCGGGATAGGTGCACGTCATCGGGAGCCGTTTTTGTACGGAACCGTGCCTCAAGGGTGCGGAGTATCGGCTTCCGAATGTATTCATCAAGCAGGCTACAGGGGAACCGGCGAAAAGGGAACAGTCTCTTTCGCCCGGGTATCCAGAAACCCTCCGGTTGGGCCCGTCTGGCGGGCTGGCCGTGGAATCAAGGAGTGGCACATGATTTCCAAGACTCTCATTGTGAATGGCATGACGAAAACGCTGCTGGTGAATCCGGAAGATTCGCTGGCCGACGTGTTGCGCGGACAGCTTCTGCTGACCAGCGTGAAGGTCGGATGCGGCACGGGTCAGTGCGGTGCCTGTAATGTGATTCTGGACGGCAAGCTGGTACGTACCTGTACGCTGAAAATGAAACGCGTTGAAGACGGGGCCGCCGTCACCACCCTTGAAGGTATCGGCACGCCCGAGCATATGCACCCGCTGCAGCTTTCGTGGATGTTCCACGGCGGCGCGCAGTGCGGCTTCTGCACGCCCGGCTTCATCGTGTCCGCCAAATGCCTGCTCGACAACAACCCGGCCCCGACCCGCAACGACGTGCGCGACTGGTTCCAGAGTCACCGCAACGCCTGCCGTTGTACGGGCTACAAGCCGCTGGTCGATGCCGTCATGGACGCCGCCGCCGTCATGCGCGGCGAGAAATCCGTCAAGGACATCGAATATAAGGAACCCGTGGACGGCCGCACGTGGGGTTCCCGCCGTCCGCGTCCCAACGCCGTCGCCAAGGTGACCGGCACGCACGACTTCGGTGCGGATACCGCCCTCAAGATGCCTCCGGACACGCTGCATCTGGCGCTGGCTCAGGCCAAGGTTTCCCACGCCAACATCAAGGGCATCGACACCTCCGAAGCCGAAGCCATGCCCGGCGTGTACCGCGTGCTGACCCACAAGGACGTCAAGGGCAAGAACCGCATTACCGGCCTCATCACCTTCCCGACCAACAAGGGTGACGGCTGGGATCGTCCCATCCTGAACGATACCAAAATCTTCCAGTACGGCGACGCCCTCGCCATCGTGTGCGCCGACTCCGAAGCGCACGCCCGCGCCGCCGCCGACAAGGTCAAATTCGATCTCGAGCTGCTGCCCGAATACCTGAACGCCCCGGACGCGATGGCTCCCGACGCCATCGAAATCCACCCCGGCACCCCGAACACCTACTTCGAGCAGAAGGAAGTGAAGGGGCAGGAAACCGCTCCCTTCTTCGCCGACGCCAATAACGTGGTGGCGGAAGGCAGCTACTACACGCAGCGCCAGCCCCACCTGCCCATCGAGCCGGACGTGGGGTACGGCTACATGAACGAAGAAGGCAAGCTGGTCATCCATTCGAAATCCATCGGCCTGCACTTGCACGGCCTGATGATCGCACCCGGTCTGGGGCTTGATTTCGGCAACGACATGGTCATGGTGCAGTGCAACGCGGGCGGTACCTTCGGCTACAAGTTCAGCCCGACCATGGAAGCGCTCATCGGCGTGGCCGTGCTCGCCACCGGCCGTCCCTGCCACCTGCGCTACAACTACGAACAGCAGCAGCAATACACCGGCAAGCGTTCGCCGTTCTTCACGACCGTCCGCTACGCCGCCGACAAGGCCACCGGCAAAATCAAGGCCATGGAAGCCGACTGGATCGTCGACCACGGCCCGTATTCGGAATTCGGCGACCTGCTGACCCTGCGCGGTGCCCAGTACATCGGCGCTGGCTACGGCATCGAAAACATCCGCGGCCTCGGCAAAACGGTCTGCACGAACCACGGTTGGGGTGCGGCGTTCCGTGGCTACGGTGCTCCGGAAAGCGAATTCGCCTCCGAAGTGCTCATTGACGAACTGGCCGAAAAGCTCGGCATGGACCCGCTGGAACTGCGCGCGGTCAACTGCTACAAGCCCGGCGACACCAATCCTTCCGGTCAGGCCCCCGAAGTGTTCAGCCTGCCGGACATGATCGACATCATGCGTCCCAAGTTCAAGGCGGCGAAGGAAAAGGCCGCGGCGAACTCCACCGACACCGTGAAGCGCGGCGTGGGCGTGGCCATCGGCATCTACGGTTGCGGTCTGGACGGTCCGGACTCGGCGGAAAGCTGGGCGCAGTACAATGAAGACGGCACGGTCACCATCGGCGTGTGCTGGGGAGATCACGGTCAGGGCGCCGACGCCGGCGCGCTCGGCACGGCCCACGAGGCCCTGCGTCCCCTGAATATTGCCGCCGACAAGATCCGCCTTGTCATGAACGACACCTCCAAGGCCCCCGTGGGCGGCCCGGCCGGCGGTTCCCGTTCGCAGCTCGTGGTGGGCAACGCCATCCGCGTGGCCTGTGAAACCCTGATCGAGGCCATGAAAAAGCCCGGCGGCGGTTTCTATACCTATGACGAAATGAAGGCCGAAGGCCGCGAGGTCCGCCAGTACGGCAAGTGGACCACCCCGTGCACGTCCCCGGACGAAAACGGGCAGGGCGAACCCTTCTGCTGCTACATGTACGGCCTGTTCATGGCCGAAGTGGCCGTGGACATCACGACCGGCAAGACCGCGGTGGAAAAGCTGACCATGATCGCCGACATCGGCAAGGTGAACAACCGCCTCGTGACGGACGGCCAGCTGTACGGCGGTCTGGCGCAGGGCATCGGCCTCGCCCTGACCGAGGACTATGAGGATATCAAGAAGCACTCCACGCTCATTGGCGCCGGTCTGCCCTACATCAAGGACGTCCCGGACGACATCGAGCTGATCTACCTCGAAAACTCCCGCAAGGACGGCCCGTTCGGCGCATCCGGCGTGGGCGAGCTTCCGCTCACCGCTCCACATGCCGCCATCATCAACGCCATCTATCAGGCTTGCGGCGCCCGCGTGAGGCATCTGCCCGCACGGCCTGAGAAGGTGCTGGCCGCTCTGAAGAAGTAATCGATAGTGAGACGTGACATGTCCGGCCTTCCAAAGAGGGCCGGGCGTTAAAGCCCTCCCGGTTCTTGTGTAGCGAGATGCGTTATGCGGGCCGGGAGGGCCGTTTGGTTTTGACGGTTTTCGGGAGGTGTTATGGAACAGGCGGATCTGCGGAGCTGGGAACGGCAGTGTACACAGGATGATATGCCCAAATGCCGGGCGGCCTGCCCGCTGCAGATGGATGTGAGGCCGTTTCTCGAACGGATGGCGCACGGGGATACGCCCGGGGCCCGCAAAGTGCTGGAGCGGCATTTGCCTTTGCCCGGCGTTCTGGGACGGATTTGCGAACACCCGTGCGAAACGGCCTGTGTCCGGCAGGAGCTTGGCGGGCCGCTCGCCGTTGGTGCGCTGGAACGGGTCTGTGTGTCGCAGTGCGCTCAGCAGACGCGGAATCTGCCGCGTCCCCCAAAAAGCAAAAAGGTCGCGGTGATCGGTGACGGCATGGCGGGGCTGGTCTCCGCGTGGGATCTTTCCCGAAAGGCATATCCCGTCGATTTGTTTTATGCGGGCGGACGTCCTGCGGAAGGTTTGATCGCCGCATTCCCCGCGCTGACGCCGGAAGCGCTGGACGGCGAACTCGAAGCCATGCGGAAGAGCGGCGTGACGCTGACCCGCCGAGAGCCTGACCAAGCCCTATTTCAGGAAGTAGAAGGCTATGACGCCGTTTTTGTGGATGTTTCCTGTGCCCCGGGATTGGCCCCGGCCTCACGGGATGCCGTGGATTCCGTGACGCTGAATGTGGCGGGCGGACCGGAACATGTCTGTTTCGGCGGCTGGCCGTCACCGGATGGGACGGGCACCCCCGTCGCATGGGCGGCGGAAGGCCGCCGGGCCGCCATGACGCTTGAGCGTTCCATGACCGGCGTTTCCCTGACGGCATCGCGCGAGAATGAAGGCGCGAGCGCGACCCGGCTGCACACTCCGCTCGACGGGCTGGCTCCGCTGCAACGGCTGGAACCGGAACATCCCGGCGAGGGCTATTCGCTTGAAGAGGCCAAAACCGAAGCCGGAAGATGTTTGCAGTGCGAATGCCTCATTTGCGTGCGCGAGTGTTTGTACATGCAGAAATACAAGGGGTACCCGCGCGTCTACGCCCGCCAGATGTACAACAACGCCGCGATCGTGAAGGGGCACCATCAGGCCAACACGATGATCAACAGCTGTACGCTGTGCGGCCAGTGCGAGGTCTTGTGTCCGGAAGGCTTTTCGATGGCGGATCTGTGCCTGTCGTTCCGTGAGGATATGGTTCGGCGCGGCATGATGCCCCCTTCGGCGCATGAATTCGCGCTGGAGGATATGGCCGCCGCCAACGGCCCGGAGTGCGCGTTGTCCTTCGCCGGATCGGGAGCGGACGGGAAGGCGGCGGAACGGTGCGGACAGGTGTTTTTTCCCGGCTGCCAGCTTGCGGGCGCACGGGGAGAACAGGTTTTGGCCGTGTACGAGACGTTGCGTAAAGATCTCGGCAGCGTCGGCCTGTTGTTGCAGTGCTGCGGCGTTCCCGCGCAGTGGGCCGGAGAGGAAAAACTGTTTGCGGAAACCGTGGAGGCGCTCAAGTCCACATGGGAATCGCTCGGGCGTCCTCGCGTGATCGCCGCTTGCGCCTCATGCTGCAAGACGCTGCGTGAAGCCTTGCCTGAAGTGTCCGTGGTGTCGCTTTGGGAAGTGCTCGATACGGAATGCCCCTCCCTGTCCTTCCGTGAGAAAGCCTGTTGCGGCGGCGTCCCCACGTTGAGCATCCATGACCCCTGTTCCGCCCGTCACGATGAGGCGTGGTTGCGGTCGGTGCGGAACCTCCTTTCCAAGCGGGGCGTCCCGTTCGAGGAGCCGCGTTTGTCCGGCGAAACGACGCCCTGTTGCGGGTACGGAGGGCTGACATGGGATGCCAATCCGCAGCTTGCTTCGGCTATCGCGGCGGATCGGGCCGGCCAGCTTGAACACGACGCCGTTACATCCTGCATTATGTGCCGGGAACGTCTTGTCGCGGAAGGCAAACCTTCCCTGCATATGCTCGATCTGCTGTATCCCGGTGAATCCCTTCATGCGGCGGCGACCGCAAAAGGAAGCGGGCTTTCGGCACGGCGCGCGGGGCGTGCCGCGCTGCGGACCGAGGTGCTCCGGCGATATGCCGGGGAAAGCGTAGCGGAAACGGCCGATGACGGCATTCCTGTCCGTATTGCGCCGGATGTCTTGGAAAAGATGGAAGAGCGCCATATCCTGCGGGAGGACGCCGTGCGTGTCGTGCGCCATGCCGAGGCCTCCGGCGACACGTTCCTGAATCGGGACAACGGGCACTTCCTTGCGTCCTTACGCCCTGTGCGGGTGACGTTCTGGGTGGAATACAGCGTTGAGGACGGCGTGTGTGTCGTCCATGACGCCTACTGTCACCGGATGGAAGTGCCCGGCACATCGACCCCAAAAGGCCGTTACGAGGCTGTCCGCAACCCGTTCCACCTTTAGGGAATGCCGCCGAAGGGACATGGGAGGCTGCCGCACCCAACCCCGTTGAGGTGGAATGGGTTTTCGGACCTCGTATGAGTGGGATGCCATTTATAATGGGCTCAGTGATAATCTGCTATGTGCGAAAACAGGAATTCCCGGCAGGAGGATCATCATGGCTATGGAACCGAATTATGCGCCGGACCCCGGCGACTGGGTATGTACCCGCTGCCAATGCCCTCTGGAGCAGGTCAAAGTTCAGGTCGGCTATCTTGGCAGTGCGTTTGACGTCTCTTTGCCCCGTTGCCCGTCCTGTGGGCTGACGATGATCCCAAAGTCGCTGGCTGAGGGAAAAATGGCGGAAGTGGAAGCCCTGTTGGAAGACAAATGATCCCGCAGCATCGGGAAGAGCCCTTATACCAGCGGGAGCTTTTCCGGCTGGCGTCGGCGGATTGCCTCCGTCCCGGCGGCGTGGAGCTTACCGAGCGGGGGCTCACGCACTGCGCTTTCGGCGTCGGCGAGCGGGTGGCGGATTTGGGCTGCGGTCCGGGCGTAACGCTGGCTTTGCTGGCGGAACGCGGCCTGAGCCCCGTGGGGATGGACCGTTCCGCCGCCATGCTTCAGGAGGCGGAAAGACGGTTATCCGGAGTGCCGCTCCTCGCGGGGACGCTTGAAGACCTTCCGTTTCGGGATGCTTGCATGGACGGCATAGCCTGCGAATGCGTCCTCTCCCTGTCGTACACCCCTGAACGGGCTTTGGGGGAGATGGGGCGTGTCCTGCGGCCGGGGGGACGGCTGTTGCTTACGGACATAGTGGTCCGCGAGGGCAGCCACGGAGCGGGCGGGCAGGGCTGTGCGCGCGGTGCCGTGCCTGCTGACGTTGTGGCGGAACGGCTGGTGCGGCAGGGATTTCGGATTTTGGCCTCGGAGGATCATTCCCGATTGCTCGGTGAACTGGCGGGCAGACTCCTGTTTCAGGGGGTTCCCCGTTCGGCGTTGCTCGCATGGATGGGAGCATGTCCGGGGAGCGGCGATTCGGCGTGTTCGGGAAAACGGTTCGGGTATTGGATGTTCGTCGCGGAAAAGGGGAACAAATGAACGCATTGATGTTGGAACTCATACCTCTGATTCGGGAAGGATATTGTTGCAGCCAGCTCCTCGTCCTGCTCGTCTTGCAGCAGCAGGGTGTGGAAAATCCCGGGTTGGTCAGGGCCGCTGGCGGGCTTTGTCACGGAATGGGGCAAAGCGGCGGTGCGTGCGGGCTTTTGACGGGAGGCGCGGCGGCGCTCGGGTATCTGGCGTGCAAAGGGGCCGCGGGTGAAGCCGCCCATCCGATGGCGGAACCGCTGATCAACGACTATGCGGCGTGGTTTGCCCAGCATGTATGCACCGGAGGATGCCGGGATGTTTCCTGCCCATCGATTCAGGAAAAAACGGGCGGCGGCGCTGACATGACCTTGTGCGGGGATCTGCTCGCCGAGTGTTGGGACAAACTTGTCGATTTGTGCGCCGAGTACGGGATCGACATGACGGAGCCCCGATGACGCCCCCGGCCCGTTCCCTGCCGCAGGCCACGGAGAGCGTCTGCCCCGTCTGCTTGCGGCGCATTCCCGCTGAATATGTGCTTGATCCGGCGGAAGAGGGTATCCCCTCCGTTCTTTTGCGTAAGGAGTGCCCGGAGCACGGTGTTTTTTCCGTTCCCGTATGGCGCGGTATGCCGGATTTCCGGTCTTGGGTCCGCGACAAGACGCCCTCGCATCCCCGGCATCCGTTCGTGGAGCGGGAGCGCGGTTGTCCTTTCGACTGCGGGTTGTGCCCGGATCATGCCCAGCATACCTGTACGGGGCTGATTGAAGTGACGGGACGGTGCAATCTGCGTTGCCCCGTCTGTTATGCCAGCGCCGGAGAACAGGTTGCGCCGGAACCGTCCCTTGAGCGTATCGCCTTTCAGATGGATCGCCTCAGGCAGGCTTCCGGGGCGTGCAATGTGCAGCTTTCCGGCGGCGAACCCACGGTACGGGACGATCTTCCCGAGATCATCCGCATGGCCAAAGCACGCGGTTTCGCGCTGATCCAATGCAACACCAACGGATTGCGTCTAGGGACGGAGCCCGGATACGCGGCGAGTCTGCGCGAAGCGGGGTTGGATTCCGTTTATTTGCAATGCGACGCGGCGGATGATGCGGCCCATGAGATCCTGCGCGGAAGGCGTTGCCTTCCCGAAAAGCTGGAAGCAATCCGGGCGTGCGGCGAAGCGGGAATCGGGGTCGTGCTGGTGGCGACCGTGGCGGCGGGCGTTAACGCCGACCGTCTGTGGCCGCTGGTGGAAATGGGATTGCGTCTGGGGGCACATGTCCGAGGCGTGCATTTTCAGCCCATGTCTTCGTTCGGACGTTGCCCGTGGCGATCCGATGGCGCGCCGCGCGTGACATTGCCGGAGATCGCCGCGGAGCTGGAACGGCAGTCGCAAGGGCAAATCCGATGGACGGATTTTCATCCCCCGGGCTGTGAAAACGCGCTGTGTTCCTTCAGTGCCGTCTATCGGAGAAGCGGGGAAACATTGGAGCTGGTGCAGGGCGCTTCTTCCTGTTGCGATTGCGGAGAAACGCCGTCCGCCGCTGAGGGGGCCCGCAAAGCCAAAGCCTTCGCCGCCCGGCACTGGAGCGCGCCCGCGTCCCCGGCAGCGGCTCGGGATGGGGATGCGTTCGATCGGTTTTTGGCGTCGGCGGGGATAGAGCAGCGCTTTACCGTGTCCTGCATGGCGTTTCAGGATGCCATGACGCTGGATCTGGAGCGGGTCAAAGGGTGCTGCATCCATGTCGTCAGTCCATCAGGAACCTTAATCCCATTTTGCCTGTACAACCTGACCTCGTTTGACGGCACCACGTTGTACCGGGGCCGTGTATGATGAAGCGCCCGTTTCTGGATGACTGGATCGCGCGTTGCTGTGGGCTGGAGGTGCTGAGCGAAGAATCGTTGCGGCGGTATCAGTTGAACAAAATCAACGAGGTGTTGCGCTATACGGAGCGTAACAGCCTGCTGTACCGGAAACGTCTTGCTGGCGTTTTTGAACGTCACGGTGAGGCGATCCGGGCGGGAATGTGGCCCGCGTCGCCCGACGATGTGACGCAATTGCCGTTTACGACGGCGCGGGATCTCGAGGACGGCTGGAAGCGGTTTGTCTGCGTTCCGCTGGATGCCATCGCCCGGATGGTGACGCTGAGCACGTCCGGAACAACCGGAGAACCCAAACGGCTGGCCTTCGCTTCCGCTGATCTGGAGCGGACGCTGGATTTTTTCGCCCACGGCATCAGCGTGCTGGTGCGTCCCGGCGATACGGTGCTCATTCTATTGCCCGGAGCGGAACGCCCCGATGGGGTTACGGATCTGCTCATCCGGGCATTGCCCCGGATCGGAGCCCGGGGCGTCGCCGGAAATCCCGCGGCTGAACAGGCTGGCTTTTGCCGGGAACTGGAACTGCATCGCCCGGACTGTCTGGTCGCCGCGCCGGGACAGTTGCGCCGTCTTTTGGGTGCGCATCCGGCCTCCCCGGGAATCCGGGCCATTTTGTCGAGCGCGGAACCTTTGCCGCAAGATTTGGAAGAAGCGCTTGTCCACGGCTGGCATTGTGAGGCTTTCGATCACTACGGCCTCACTGAGACAGGCTACGGCGGCGGAGTCGAGTGCTGCGGGAAACAGGGGTACCATCTGCGTGAAGGCGATTTGTTTTTCGAAGTCGTCGATCCGGTTTCCGGTGAGCCTGTGCCCGACGGGACGCCGGGTGAAGTGGTCTTCACCACATTGACGCGTCAGGCCATGCCGCTGATCCGTTACCGGACGGGAGACATGGCGGCCATGTTGCCCGGCCCGTGCGTTTGCGGGAGCCCGCTGAGACGGCTCTCGCGGATAAGGGGGAGGTTCCGGAAGGTCGGGGGCAGGCTGGAAGTGCTCGCTCCACGCAAGGGCTGGATGGAAGATTCCGGCTGACATGAGAGGGGGTTTCCTCCCGGCGGGGTTTGGGCTATGCTGGCCCCCGGTACGCCATCCGGGTGTTGCCGCTCAAACAGGGAGAGAACACCCCATGATCGCTTATATAGAAGGGCGGTTGGCGGAAGTGTGCGCCAACGCTTGCGTCGTCGTCACGGAAGGCGGCGTCGGCTATGAAGTCTACCTGCCGCAGCAGACGCGGCTTCAATTGCCGGAACGCGGCGGCCATGTCCGTTTCTACATTTGCCATATCGTCCGGGAGGACGCGCAGGAACTGTTCGGTTTTGAGACATGGGACGAACGGCAGACGTTTATTGTGCTGACGTCCATTTCCAAAGTGGGCGCACGGACGGCCCTCGGCATCCTTTCCGCGTTCCGCCCCGACGACCTGCGACGCTTGGTGCTTGAGGACGACGTGCTTGCGCTCACGCAGGTTTCCGGTATCGGCAAGAAGAGCGCCCAGCATATTTTCCTTGAGCTCAAGTATAAGTTGAAGGTTGAGGACATGCCGGCGGCGGCCTCGTTGCAGCTGGGCGTGCCCGGAAGCGTCTACCGCGACGCGCTGACGGGTCTCGAAGGGCTTGGTTATGCCGAAGCCGAAGCCGCACCCGTTTTGAAGAACATCCTGCACGAGGAGCCTGATCTTGAAGTCAGCGAAGCCCTCCGTGCGGCCCTGAAAGCCCTTGCCCGCGAACGGCAGAAGTAATGTCCGATTCTCCTAATACGCCATCATTCCTTCCCCCCGCAGACTTGGCGAAAGAACTGTCGGCTCCTGACTCCGGCTCTCCCGGTGACGAAAGCATCCGTCCTTCCCGTTTGGAGGATTTCATCGGACAGGAGGAGCTGAGGGCCAATCTGCGCGTCTTCCTGAACGCCGCCCGTGAACGCGGGCAGGCGATGGATCACGTCCTTTTTTACGGAAACCCCGGCCTCGGGAAAACGACGCTCGCCCAGATCATGGCGGCGGAATTGGGGGTCAACCTGATCTGCACGTCCGGCCCGGTGCTGGAACGGAGCGGCGATCTGGCGGCCATCCTGACCAATCTGTCCCGACACGACATCCTGTTTGTGGACGAAATCCACCGGATGCCCATTGCCGTGGAGGAAATCCTGTATCCGGCGCTTGAGGATTACAAACTCGATTTGGTGATAGGGCAGGGGCCCGCCGCACGCACCGTCAAAATTGATCTGGAGCCGTTCACGCTCGTGGGCGCCACGACGCGCATCGGCTTGCTTTCCTCTCCGCTGCGGGACCGTTTCGGCATCATCAGCCGCCTGGAGTTCTACACGCCTGAGGAACTGTCCCGCGTGGTCATCCGTTCCTCCCGTATTCTGGGGGTGCCGATCACCGAGGGCGGCGCGCTGGAAATCGGCCGCCGTTCGCGGGGAACGCCGCGTATCGCCAACCGGCTGCTGCGGCGCGTGCGCGATTTCGCCGCCGTCTACGGTTCCGGCGTGGTGGACGAGGAACAGGCGTCCCACGCGCTCCGGCGCATGGATGTGGACGAGAACGGGCTGGACCAGATGGACCGCAAATTATTGCGCGTCCTTGTGGACATTTATGGCGGCGGGCCCGTGGGCGTGAAGACGCTGGCCGTGGCTTGCTCCGAAGAAGTCCGTACGATTGAGGATATTTACGAGCCGTATCTTATTCAATGTGGATTTTTGAAGCGCACCTCGCGGGGCAGGATGGCTACGGCGAAAGCGTATAAACATTTAAATATGCTCGGATAGCCGGAGGCCCTATGCCCGTAGTCCAACCTCGCGTCGAATTGCTTGCCCATACGCCGGAACCGCTTTCCTTGGTGTATGCGGCGTTTCGTCAATGCTATCACGCCGGATTTGTGGCCGATATGTGGCCCCGCCTGCTCGCCGGGGACATCGGCCGCGAAAAGCAGGCTCAGTTTGTGGCTTCCATCATGGAGTCCGGCCATGCCAGCCCGGTTGAGCACGTCAGTTTCACCTTTGCGCTCGGCGGCGTGTCCCGCGCCTTGACGCATCAGCTCGTGCGCCACCGTATCGCCTCATATTCGCAGCAGAGCCAGCGCTATGTGGACGGTTCCGATTTCGATTATCTGATCCCGCCGGAGATCCGGAAAAATCCGGAAGCACTGGCGCGGTTTGAAGGGATCATGCGGGAAATTGGTTCCGCTTACCGGGATCTTAAAGGATTGCTTGAAGAAGCAGGTCGGACCGGGTCCAAGGCGAATGAGGATGCGCGTTTTGTCCTGCCGCAGGCTACGGCGAGCAACATCGTCGTGACAATGAACTGCCGCGCGTTGCTGAATTTTTTTGAGCACCGCTGCTGCCGCCGTGCACAGTGGGAAATCCGGCACGTCGCGGACGAGATGCTTGCGCTGTGCCGGGGCGTGCTGCCCGAGGTGTTTGGCCTGGCTGGTGCCAAGTGCGAGCGGCTGCGGTACTGCCCCGAAGGGGAAAAATTCTCGTGCGGGCGTTTTCCTGCCAAAGCATAGAGAGGGTTGTAATGGATAAACTGATACTCGCCTTTTGCCGGCTCGGTTTTGCGGGGCTGTCTCCTATCATGCCGGGGACATGCGGTTCCGCGTTGGCGGCGGTTCTGGCTCCGTTTCTGTTCATCCCGCTGCCGTTCGTCGCCCGGATTGTGGTGCTCGTGCTCGTGTTTTGGATTGGCGGGATGGCCGCGACCCGTGGCGAGCAGATACTCGGCTACAAGGATCCGGGTGAGATCGTTATCGACGAACTGCTCGGCATGTGGCTGGTCTTGTTGCCGTTTTCCGATCCTGGTTGGGCGAAAATCGGCATTGCCTTCGTCTTATTCCGTATTTTCGATATGTGGAAGCCGTGGCCCGTCCATGCGTCCGAGAGCTGGCTACCCGGAGGCTACGGCATCATGATCGATGATGTCATGGCGGGTCTGCAGGCGCTGCTGGTCATGTGGCTGTTGCAGCTGGTCGGTTTTTGGGGTGTCTGAACAGTGTGATGCCCCATCAGGGAATGGGATTTTTTCGCAGAGCCTCTATTGGGGATAGAGGCTTCCAAAGGCGAAGGCGGAAATTTCCCCTACGGCGGAATCTGGCGGAAGCATTTTTAAGCGCCATAAGAGAAAAACGCGGCAGGTCCTTTTTGATGAAGGCTTTGCCGCGTTTTCAATATAAGAGGGGATGGTTAAACCTATCCTCTTTTTTTGATGGCCTTGCTCCAAAGGCCGTTTGTGCCGGAAAACTGCGGGCAGGCTTTTGGTATGCACAAAAGGTTTTGGAGGGAGGTAGAGGCGTTTCTTTTTGGAGGGTTTTCAGGGGAAGTGAGGGAGCCTTTCCCGAGAAAAAGGCTCCCTCACTGATACTTTCAGAGTGTTTCGAGGAATCTGATCTAGCGAACGGTCTTCACAGGGGTCAGCGCGTAGGGGAAGGCCATGAAGACGTTCCGCGCCACCAGACGCCAGCGGTACGCCGCCGCCTTGGTTTGCGGGCAGTAGGTAAACGCGAACCGCGTTCCCGAATCCGTGGGGACGGCTTGCTGCGGCGTCAGTTCCTGCGTTTCGCGCGGGGTGAAGGGGCAGCCTTCGCAGGTATCCTGCGGCGTCTGCAATTCCTTCGGCAGGGTGGAATCGGCGGACGCGGCCAGCGGCTCCAGCTCGATGGAGAAACCGTCCACGTTGCGCGCCGCGCCTTTCATGAGCGCGGAGATGGCGAGGCAGCCGTTTCCGGTGAGGGCGGCATCAGCGCTTTCCCACGAGAAAAGGTTTTTCTTGTCTTGGGGGACCGGATCCCCTTTCTTGCCGCATCCCGCCGCGATCAGCAGCAGGCAGCACAGTATCGGCGTGATCCATGTTTTCATTGCTTTGGGGCTCCCCATAAAAGTTTCCATTCCGTGATTCGTTTCAGGGCCTCAAGAGGGGTCAGGGCATCGGGATTGGTGTCCCGCAGCGCCACGAGCAACGGGTGCTCCGGTTCCGCAACGGCGACTTCCTCGACGGCCTTCTTGGGCTTGGACTCGGGAAGCTGGATGCCGGGCAGAAGGTTCGGCATGACCTGGCGGACGGGCGAAGAGCTTTTGTTTTGCTCCAGTTGGGCGAGGATTTCCCGGGCCCGCTGGACGACGGGCTGTGGGACGCCCGCCAGACGCGCAACTTCGATGCCGTAGCTCCGGTCGGACGGTCCGGGGATCAGGCGGCGGAGGAAGACGATTTCCCCGTTCCATTCCCGGATGGCGATGTTCATGGTGTGCACGCCGGGGATCTTGCCTTCCAGTGCCGTGAGTTCGTGGTAATGCGTGGCAAAGAGGGTTCGGATGCTGCCCCCGGCCCGCCTTGCCAGCTCTTCAGCAACCGCCCACGCCAAAGCCAGCCCGTCGAACGTGCTCGTGCCGCGTCCGATTTCATCAAGGATGACGAGGCTGCGCTTAGTGGCCTGACGCAGGATGCGCGCGGTCTCCATCATCTCCACCATGAACGTACTCTGGCCTTGCGCCAGATTGTCCGAAGCGCCCACGCGGGAGAAGATGCGATCGCACAGGCCAAGCTGCGCTTCCCGGGCCGGGACGAAAGAGCCCATCTGCGCGAGGAGGCAGATCAGCGCGGTCTGGCGGAGCACGGTCGACTTACCGGCCATGTTGGGGCCGGTGATCAGCAAGAGCCGTCTGTCCTCATCCATATGAAGATCGTTGGGCACGAACGCGGCTTCCCCGATGATGCCCTCGACGACAGGGTGACGTCCTTCTCTGATCGTGATGGATTGCCCGGTATGGAGCACGGGGCGCGACCAGTTGTGGCGCACCGCCGTTTCCGCCAGCGACTGCCAATAGTCCAGCTGCGCCAGCATGTCGGCCATGAACAGGATGCGGGGGCGGGCTTCCGCCAGTGCCCCGCGAAGCTGCTGGAACAATTTGTATTCCAGAGATTTGCGCCGGTCGGCGGCGGAAAGCAGTTTTTCTTCCAGTTCCTTGAGGCGGACGGTCGTGAAACGTTCGGCGTTGGCCAGCGTCTGCCTGCGGATAAAATGCTCGGGAGGCGTGCCGCCAACGGCTTTGGACAGCTCGAAGTAGTAGCCGAAGACCCGGTTGTAGCCAAGCTTGAGCTTGCTGATGCCCGAGGCTTTCTGCTCCTCGTCGAGCAACGCCTTGACCCTGTTTTCCCCGTGCTCGACGAGATCCAGCAGTTCGTCCAGTTCGGCGTTGTAGCCCTGCTTGAACAGCCCGCCTTCGGTGATGAACTGCGGCGGATCGTCGGCAAGGGCTTTTTGCAGCGTGGCGGCGTGGTCGCCGAGATCATCCCAATGTTCCGTAATGGAGCGGAGCACTCTGGGCGTATCGGCATCGGAGGACGTGATAGCGGACTTGACCGGAGGAAGCGCCGCAAGGCTCTGCCTGAGCGACAGCATGTCCCGGGGGGAGGTCCGGTTCAGGGCGATACGGGTAGACAGCCGCTCAAGATCATAAACGCCGGAAAGCGTTTCTCGCAGCTTTTTCCTGTTTTCGGGATGTGCGATAAGCCATGCAATGGCATCCTGCGTTTCCTGAATGGGCGCAAGCTCGCGCCAAGGGTTGCGCAGGCGCTCCTCAAGCAGGCGGCCGCCCATCGGCGTCTGCGTGGAGTCGATCACATGGCGCAGCGTACCCACGCCTTTACGCCCGTCGAGGCGGCGGAACAGTTCCAGATTGCGCTCCGTAACGTCGTCGATGAGGAGGTGCTGGCCGAGATCCAGAGGCTCGAACGGCGCAAGATGTTTGGTGTCCTGCATCTGCGTCTGTTCCAGGTAGGCGAGCAGTGCTCCGCAGGCCTGCACCAGCTCTTTGCGGCCTTCCAGACCCAAGGCTCCCAGTTCGGCGACGGACTGGGCGGCAAGGACGCGCTCGGCGGAACGCTTGTAGTCGAAATGGCTCCGCAGCGGGACGCGGACGGCCTGAATGTCCGTAAGGTGCAGCGAGGCCGGGACGTCGGCGTCTTCCGGCAACAGGAGTTCGCGCGGGGCGATCTTCTGCGCCCACTGCCAGAGTTCCTGACTCTTTTTGACGTGCAGCCCGGCCCAGTAGCCGGTGGAGACGTCCACCCACGCGAACCCGCCGCGATCCGTGTCGGCACTCCAGAACAGGGCCCCGAGATAGGTATGCCCCTTGGGTTCGAGGCTGACGTCCTCAACGGCGGTCCCGGGCGTGTAGACGCGGGTGACGGCACGCTCGACAAGCCCCTTGGCGGCTCTGGGGTCTTCGACCTGATCGCAGAAGGCGATCTTGTAGCCCTTGTTCAGGAGCTGGCTGACGTAGCCTTCGGCGGCATGCCACGGGACGCCGCACATGGGAATGGGGGCTTCCGCGTTGGGATTGCGCGAAGTCAGCGCGATTTGAAGCTCACGCGAGGCGACTTCGGCATCCTCGAAAAAAAGTTCATAAAAGTCGCCCATGCGATAAAAGAGCAGGGCGTCAGGATAGCCCTCCTTGATGCGGAGGTACTGTTCGAACATAGGAGTAAGGCGGGGAGATGCGGGCTGTTGGCTCATATGCTGCAATAATGCCCACGCACGGCCTCGCGAGGGACCATCCGTGGGCATTATGAAAGATTAAGGGTTACGCCTGTTCGGTGAGTGCTGAAGCGGACTTTTTCGCGTTTTCGACATCTTCGGCGAGCTGGACGGCCTTGGCTTCGGCGGCGTCAAGCTTCTTCTGAAGGGCCTCGTTGGTCTTGAGGGCCTTGGCGACGTCCTTTTCAAAGCCGCGGGCACGCATGTTGGCCATCGTCAGCTTGGCGGACAGGGAAACCCGGTCCCACATCAGCATGGCGAGGATGCACAGGGCGCCAAGGACGAAACAGATGATCAGCAGGGTGTAGAAGGGCAGAGGAGCGGATTCGACCGGAGGGAGGAACAGAAGGTCGAGTTTCAGCGCGACGGCCTGCGAGAACGCACTCTGGTTCTGCACGAAGAACATCATGACCAGGAAAAACAGAATGACCAGCAGCAGCACTTTGATGTAACGCATAGACCTCTCCTCATGCAGGTTGGCCCGGGCGCAACCGGGCGAAAAGGGGTTTGAGTTTGGTATAGGTCGAAGCCAGATGATCGGGGATGACCCGCGTTTCACTCATCACGGCCATGAACGAAGAATCGCCATTCCAGCGGGGGACGAGATGGAAATGCAGGTGGTCGCGGATGCCCGCTCCGGCGGCTTCGCCGAGGTTGAGGCCTACATTGATGCCCTGCGGTTTGAAAAACTCCCTGAGAATGGTCGTGCACTGCTTGAGCAATTCCATGATTTCCGTCGATTCCTCCGCCGCCAGAAGCGGCAGATCCATGACGTGCCGCAGGGGAGCCACCATGATATGCCCGTTGTTGTACGGAAATTTGTTCATGATGACGAAAGCGGTCTTGCCACGGTACAGGACGAGCCGTTCCTCGTCATGGGAAAGATCATCGGGAGGGAGACACAGAACGCACGAATCCGGTTTCGGCCCCAAAATATAGTCCATACGCCACGGGGCCCACAGAGGATGTGTCATACGACAGCTTCCTTATCTTGAGTGAAAATCGTTTTTCCTCTTCTACACGGCAAGGGCGCTCACGGCAAGCCCTTCCCGCTTGCGGAGGAGGCTTCAGCGCGGCTTCTTCGGGGCGGCGCCCGCCGTCCCGTTTCCCGGAAATCCTTTCCTGATCAGTTCCTCAGCCAGTTTCAGCTGCGCTTCTCTCGTTTCGGCCTTCCCGTCCAGCTTTGCGGCGAGGACCATGCGCATCACGCTGCCGAACTGCGGCCCGGGCTCCAGGCCGAGGCGGTGCAGGTCGTCGCCGTTGATGTCTACCTTGATCTGCCGCCATTTGTAGATGTACTGGGAAACGCTGCTGCTGATTTCCTCGTTGTCGGAGCGGGCCATCAGGTAGAGCGTGCTTTCGAGGGGCAGGGGAGCAAGCAGGGCGCACAAGCGGCTTACGGACTGTTCCGCCTGCCCCTTCTTCTGCGTATCCCGGTGCCAGTTGATGAGTTCCACCAGCGTCATGCGCACGCTTTCCCGCAGGCTGAGGATTTCTTCGCGCATCGTGGGCGTCAGCCCGAGGCGGTGCAGGATGTCCGCCGTCTCGATGGCCGGGACGGCACTGCACAGGGCCATGAGGTACAGGGTGGAGAGTTCCGGCGTTTCCTTGAAATAGAGGAGGCGGTACCAGTCGATGACTTCGCGCAGGGAGTCGAGGAGCTCGTTCTTGTCGGCGTTCAGGACGAGGCTCGGATGGATTGCGGCCAGTACGCCGAGTTCGTTGAGGCGGCGCAGGCAGGTTTCCGGTTCGTCCTCGCGGAAGATGAGGTTCAGCTCGTGCAGGATGCGCGCGCCGGACAGTTTTTCCACGAGGTTCAGGGACAGGGCGTTCTTGATGAGCTTTTCGCCCTGCGTGCTGATGTGGAAGCCGTACCGCTGCTCAAAGCGCACGGCCCGGATGATGCGGGTGGGATCCTCCACGAAGCTCAGGGCGTGGATGATGCGGATCGTCTTGCGCTGGATGTCGCTCTGGCCGCCGAAGAAGTCGACGAGGCAGCCGAACTGCCCCTTGTTGAGGCGGAGGGCCATTGCGTTGATGGTGAAGTCGCGGCGGAACAGATCCATTTTGATGGAAGAGAGCTCCACGGTGGGCAGGGCGGCGGGGTATTTATAGTATTCGAGGCGCGCCGTGGCCACGTCGAGGCGTTGTTCCTCGCCGTTTTCGTCATGATAGATGATGAGGGCCGTCATGAAGGTCCGGTGCTCGCGGACGCGGCCTCCAAGTTCCTGCGCCAGCGCCTTGGCAAAGGCGATGCCGTCGCCTTCGACCACCAGATCGACGTCGTCGAACTCCACGGCGGGGCGGCTGAGCATGATGTCGCGGACGAAACCGCCCACGGCATAGACGCTGACCTGCAGGCGGTCACCGAGTTCCCCGGCCCTGTGGAGCATGTGCAGCATGGGCTGCGGGAGCCGGGTGGACAGCAGTTTCGCCAGATTCCGTTCGCGTGCGCTGGTGTTGACCGGGATGGGCACGCCGGAAGGATCCTCGACGAACATGTTGATGAGGTCGGTGCGGGTGACCACGCCGATGACCTCGTTCTTTTCGACGACGGGAACCAGCCGCTGGTGCGCGCCCACGATGATCTTCATGAGGCGTTGGAGAGGGGCGTCCGGCGGGACCGTCAGGATGGTGCGCTGCATGTATTCGGAAACCGGCATGTCGCCCAGTTCGTGGGCTATAGCCTTGGAAGCCGTCTGGCATTCCATATAGCCGATGCAATGGCGCGTCCCCGCCCGGAAGACGGGAGCGGCTTTGAGGCCGTAGCGGTTCATGAGCTGTTCCGCTTCCCGGATGGTCTGCCTGTCCTCAATGCCGACGGCGGGCGAGGACATGAGATCCCGCGCCTGCTTGTTCGGGTTTACCTGCATGTACAGCTGTTGGAAGATGGCGTCCTTGAGTTCGGGGATGGGGATGCTCTTGACCGAAGCGGACGCCGCGAAACGGTGCCCCCCGCCCCCGAGCGCCTTGCAGATCTGGCCGACGTCCACGGCGTCCACGCGGCTGCGGGCCACGACCTGTACCTTTTCCTCCATGTTGGCGAGGGCGAACAGGACGTTGCAGGATTCCATCTCCATGAATTTCTGGGCGAGGTAGGCGAAATCGCCCATGAAGCTGTCCAGCGTGGCTTCGGCGAGGACCACGCTGTAAGGGCCGATTTCGTGCGCGGTGGCGGAGTCGAGCAGTTCGTTGAGAACCTTGATGTGGACGCTGGTCATGCCCGTCTGGACGAGATCAGCGATGAAGGGCAGATCCATGCCGTGCTGGCGCAGCCATGCCCCCGCAAGGAAATCTTCCGGCTTGGTGGACGTGTAGGTGAACGCGCCCGTGTCGCCGTAGATGCCGAGCCCGAGAAAGGTGGCTTCCTGACAGGCCGGGGTGATGCCCCGTTCCTGCAAGGCTTGGCAGATAAGCGTGCAGGTGGAGCCCGTGGTCCCGATGTGCGTCACGTCGGCATTGATGACCTTGTTCTTTTCGCCGGAGTAGGGGGTGGGGTGGTGATCCCATACCTCCACCTCCACGCCGGGAAGATCGAGCAGATCCTGCACCTGCGGCACGCGGGAACGGATTTGCGTGTCCACGATGACGACGCGCTTCACGCTGGCGTGATCGATCTCTTTTATATTTTTAAAGGTATACAGAAATACGGCGGTTTCGTTGAAGAACTGGTTCAGCGGCTTTTCCATGCTGCCCGGAAAGATCATGATGCTGTCGGGGTAGATCATGGACATGCCGATCATCGAAGACAGGGCATCCCAGTCGGCGTTGCTGTGGCAGGTGATGACGGTGGGGGCGGAGGCCAGGGAAGGTTTCATGCGGTTTCCTTATGCAGCTTACGACAGGTCGTCTTCGGGAGAGGAGGCGTCATCCGGGCCGGGCTCGGCGTGCTGGGATCGGGGATGGTATTTCCTGTGGATCTGGAGCAGGCGTTCGGACTGGACGTGCGTATAGAGCTCCGTGGCGCTCATGTCCGCATGGCCGAGGAGGATCTGCACGGAACGGAGATCCGCCCCGCCTTCCAGCAGGTGGGTGGCGAAGGAGTGCCGGAACGTGTGCGGGGAAATGGGTTTTCGGATGCCCGCCTCCAGCGCGTAGCGTTTGACCAGCTTCCAGACGCCCTGCCGGGAGAGGCCGTTGCCGGAGCGGTTGAGGAACACCCGGTCCTCAACGGGGGTGAAGAGGGGGCGCACGATTTTGAGGTATTCGGCCATGCGCATGACCGCCGCGTCATGCAGGGGGACAAGGCGCTCCTTGCTTCCCTTGCCGAAAATGCGCACGACGCCCCGCTGGAGATCCAGATCGATGGGTTGCAGTTCGATGAGTTCGGAAACGCGCATACCCGCGGCGTACAGCAGCTCCAGCATGGCCCGATCCCGGAGCCCGAGCTTGCTGGTGGCGTCCGGCGCGTTGAGCAGCCGGACGATCTCATCTTGCGTCAGCACGTCGGGCAGGAGGGAGGGGAGTTTGGGCGTGTCGATGAGGGCGGCCGGGTTGGAGGCCAGTTCCCCCCGTTCGACGCACCATGCGAGGAAACTGCGCAGGGACGAAATGCGCCGCGCGAGCGTGCGGGTGGCGTCGCCGCGTTTGCGCAGCCAAGCGATGAACAGCGTGATGTTTTCGTCGTCTAGGCCGCTGAGGGGCGTTTCCAGCTCGTCGAGGAAGTCCCGGAGCGCGTCCAGATCTTGCCTGTAGGCGGCGACGGTGTTGCGCGAGAGCCCCCGTTCGGCTATGAGTCCATCAAGCCAGCGGGAAGCCAGTCTGGCGGGAAAACCTGCCGGAGTATCGGGGCGCTGCCCGTTCTTGTCGGAAACGGGAGATGCATGGATTCGCGTGGTCGTCTTCATGTTCGCAGAATACACCAGAGCATGGGGAATCGCAAACCGGTCGCGGCTTTTGGAGTGATATGATGAATGAGCGGCATATGGCGTATGTGTGCATGGGTTCCAATATGGGCGAACCGGAAACGAATCTGGCCCGGGCGCGTGAGGTTTTGGGGTCCCTGCCGGGCTGGAAAATCGAGGCGTCGTCGCCCGTGTATTTTACGGAGCCGCAGGATATGCGCGACCAGCCATGGTTCGCCAATCAGGTTCTCAAGGTATCCTGCGCTTTAGACATGACAGCCCCCGATTTTTTGGATATGCTGCTTGATGTGGAAAAGAGGTTGGGCCGCGTCCGGGAGACGTCGGACCCGGCGATGCGGTTCGGCCCGCGCGTTATCGATCTGGATCTCTTGTTGTTTGATCAGGAGCGCTGGGATACGCCGCATCTGGCTCTGCCCCATCCTCGCATGTCGGAACGGGCTTTTGTGCTTGTCCCTCTGCGGGATATCGAACCGAATCTGCTCCTCTCCGACGGACGGACTCCCGGAGAGGCGTTGCGTTCCCTCGCTCATGCCGTGGAAGGGAACCGCATCCGCCAGTAACGGCAATGCTGGAGTTGAACCATGTGGAAATGGTTGATCCTCATCCTTGTGGGCTATGCCCTGTATCGCATGTTCATGAACGACCGCAAAAAGAGCGGCGAGGATACCAAGAAGGAAAAGGAACATCTCATCGCTACCGGGGAGATGGTCAAAGACCCGGTTTGCGGAGCCTATATTGACTCCGACAGCAACATCACCGTTCGGGACGGCAAGACGGTTCACCGTTTTTGCAGCTACGACTGCCGCGACGAGTTCTTGAAGCGCATCGGAAAGCTGCCCGAGAAGACCGGCGGGGATGACGACGAATAATCTCCCTTGCGAAGGGCGGTTGCAGTCTTACAATAAAGAGGAGGCGGATTGTCCGTCTTCTCTTTTTTGATCATGGCGGCAGGGGCTCAGCCGCCCGCACAGCCTCTCCGAATAGTGGGGATTTTTTGGCTTTTTCGTGTCCCTCCGCATGGAGGAGGTTTTTATGGTTGAATGATTCTAGCGCCAACTAATAATTGAAGAAAAGGGTATTCCGTGGTGCATCATGGAAAGCCGCCTTTACTCCGGGAAGGGGTGTGAAGGCGATATTTTCGGAGGTTAGTCATGGATGCAAAAGCCGTTTTGACTTCGATGCTTGCTGAGGCGGATATCCGGGTTGGGGGAGACCGTCCCTGGGATATCCGGGTTCATAATGAAGGCCTGTATAAACGGGTGCTTCGGGAGGGGACGCTCGGAGCGGGCGAGGCCTATCTCGAGGGCTGGTGGGACTGCGACCAGCTGGATGTGATGTTTTGTAAGGCCCTTCACGCGCATCTGGAGGATAAGGTACGGCGCAACCTGCCCAACGCGCTGATCGTGGCGAGCCAGCTCCTGTTCAACCTGCAAAGCGTAGCCAGGGCCCCAATGGTCGCGGAACAGCATTACAATACGGACAACGCCATGTTCGCGCGTATGCTCGGGCCTACGATGAATTACAGTTGCGGGTATTGGAAGGATGCCGAGACGCTGGATGAGGCGCAGAGCAACAAGATGGATCTGATTTGCCGGAAGCTGGATCTCAAGGAAGGGATGTCCGTGCTCGACATCGGGTGCGGCTGGGGTGGCCTTTCCTTATATATGGCCAAAGAATACGGGGTGAAGGTCACCGGGGTCACGATTTCCACGGAACAGCTGGCCTATGCCCGGGAACACGATGCCGGGCATCTCGTCAACTGGCTGCTGCAAGATTACCGTTCCATGGAAGGGCAGTTCGATCGCATCGTCTCCGTGGGGATGTTCGAGCACGTGGGACGGAAAAATTACGATATTTTCATGAAGACGACCAAACGGCTGCTGAAACCTTCGGGGCTGTTCCTGCTGCATACCATCGGCAACAGCAAGAAGAAGACGGGAACCGATCCGTGGATCAATAAATATATCTTCCCCAACGGGATGCTTCCCTCTCCCGTTTGCGTCGCAAAGGCCATCACCGGGCTTTATGTCATGGAAGACTGGCACAACTTCGGCGCCGATTACGACAAGACGCTCATGGCATGGCACCAGCGCTTTGAGGAAGGCTATGCGGAAGGCGCTTTCCAGTGCAGCGAGCGCGTACGCCGCATGTACCGGTACTATCTTTTAAGCTGCGCGGGCGCTTTCCGGGCGCGTGACATCCAGCTCTGGCAGATCGTGCTGAGCCCGGAAGGTGTGGAAGGCGGCTACTGCTGCCAGCGCTGAACGGTGCGGCGGGGAGCCCTGCCGCACCAGAAGCTGAAGCTTAGGCCCGCCGGTTACTGTATTCGCTGAACTTTTTCTCGCTTACGCGGCGGTTGCGGCCTAGCGCACAGAATACCTCATAAGAAATGGTCCCCCACCATTCGGCAAGTTCCTCGGGCCGGATGGCCAGCGGGCCCGAGCCCCCCAGCAGATAAGCCGTATCGCCGGGTTCGACGCCCGGGATATCGGTCACGTCGACGATGCACATCTGCATACACACCCGCCCAAGGATAGGGGCGCGCTGTCCCCGGATCAGGACTGAGCCGCGCATGGACAGCGAACGCGGGTAGCCGTCGGCATAGCCGGCCCCGACGACGGCCGCCCTGATGTCTTTGGGGGCGGTGTACAGGCAGCCGTAGCTGACCGTGGCGCCTTTCACGACGGGGTGGACGGAAAGCACGGGAGCCGCCATCTCCATGACGGGAAGCAGGCCCATGCCCAGCTTGGCCCTATCCGTGCCGTGAAGCGGATTTCCTCCGTAGAGCGTGACGCCGGGTCTGGCCAGATCGCCGACGTAGCTCGGCCAGCAGAGGAGGCCCGGAGAGTTTGTCAGGGATGTTTTGAGGCCCGGGAAAACGGCCTTCATGCTTTCCGTCGCTTCGTGGAAGCGGCGCGCCTGTTCGTGGGTGAAATCGTCGAGTGCCGGAGTATCCGAAGCGGCGAGGTGCGACATGACCAGCACGGGCCGCACTTCCTTGAGCGTACGCAGATAGTCGGCCAGCTCCGCCGCTTCATCCACGCGGAACCCCAGCCGGGACATGCCGGTGTCGAATTTGATGGCAACCGTCAACGGCTTCGCCCGTCCCGTCAGATGGCTTTGCGCAAGGATCCGCTCAAGGCTTTCCCGGCTATGGACCAGCGGCGTGATGTCGTAGCTCGCGGCAAGAGCCGTATCTTCATCCCTTGCCAGTCCCATCAGGGCGAGCAGGAAAGCCGTATGCCCTTCCTGCCTGAGCAGTGCGCCTTCCCCCACGGAACCCACCGCCATATGCTGTATCCCTTCTTCCGCCAGCACGCGCGCCACGGCGACGACGCCGTGCCCGTAGGCGTCGGCCTTGATGACCGGCATGAGAGAAGGGTGGCGGGCCAGCAGTGTTTTCAGGTTATGCCTAAGGTTTTCAAGGTGGACGGTGATGATGGCACTGCTCAAAAACATGGGACCTCCACGCTCAAGCGCTTTGCTGGTGAAAAAACAGGGACAAGGATTCTGGACGGTAAACGGGCGTGGAAACATCCCCCATTTCGTATCTCGGGAAAGTTATGGATGAATCGGAAAAAGGATCCTCTTTTTTTCGCCGCCCCCCGGCGGCGGGGAATAACCGAGGGTTTTTTTTGTTTGAAAAATGGGCTAGAGTACACTCCGCACGAACCAGAGCATGAAGCCGCGTTGTTTTTCAAAAGGCACCCCCGCGAGGGAGGCAGGCATTGAGAGGCTTCGGGATAGCGCCCGGCAATTGGTTCGAGTGATACAAAAGAAACGTTGCTGCGGAGTTATCCTTTTAAACACGCTCCTGTGCGGAGCATTTTTATAGTGCGTCCGAACGCTGGATGCAACAGGAAGTTTACCGTGCCCATGATTGTGCCCCTGCCTCGCGGAATGTTCCGGCTTGTGACAAAAACGGTTTGCGCGTCCATAGCTCTGCTGGCGCTTTTTCTTTGTTCGCCGGTCCATTCGTATGCCGCTACGGATGTGCTCACCATTCCGATGGAAGACACGAAGGAGGCTTCGTGGAATCTTGAGGCGGACAAACTGGTCACGCTCAGCGACAATATCATCGTTGAGGCGCAGGGCGGGGTTGTCCTTCAGCGGGGAAACGACATCCTGAAAGCTGATTTCGCCCGGTACTATTCCGCGACAAACTGGGTTTATCTGAAAGGCAACGTGTTCGTCCGCATGGGCAAGGACGACATCCATTCAGATGAAGCCGAGTTTGATCTGCACTCCAAAACCGGCTGGCTGACGAATGGCCATGTTTTCATGGAGGGGCCGCACATTTATTTCAGCGGCTCGCGGATCATCAAGCATTGGGGTGATCGCTATACCTTCAACAAGGCAAAAGTGACGACCTGCGACGGAACCAGTCCCGCGTGGTCAATGAATGCCGAGCAGGCGGTCGTGGAGATTGACGGTTATGCCCAGCTTTTCCACTCGACTTTTGACGTAAAAAATACGGGAATCTTTTACAGCCCCTTCATGGTATTGCCGGCAAAGACAACTCGCCAGTCCGGGTTGTTGCCGCCAGACTACGGCATCAGCGATAAGCGTGGCTTTTATTATACCCAGCCGTATTTCTGGGCCATTGATGAAAGCCATGATATGACGTTCTACGGTGGCTGGATGACGAAGATCGGGCCGTCGCTCAGTGTCGAATATCGGGCGAACGAATTTACGGATCAAAAGACATGGCTCGCCGCCACCGGCATCTACGATAAGGATACCGTGGCGATTCCAGGGACGAGCCGGGTAAGCGAAAATAAGCAAACGCTGCGTACCAACAACGATCGGTACTGGTTGCGCGGAATGGCCGACGGATTCCTTGGGGCCTCCACGTGGCGTTACCGCTCCAATATCGATTATGTTTCGGATCAGGACTTTCTTCGTGAGTTCAACCAAGGGCCTACAGGTTTTGACAGGACCCGTGACAATTTGTTCAGGATGTTTGGGCGTGATTTGCAGGAAGACGATCAAAACCGCGTGAGCGCCGCTTTGGTGAGCAATGATTGGCAGCGCGTGGGCATCGTCGCCAGTATGCGGTATGAGCAGGATCCTGCCCTCGGCCACGGGAACAGGGCGCAAAGCCAGGATGAACTGGTCCAGCGCCTGCCGCAGCTTGACTTGTTCCTGTATAAGGGAAGAATCGTTCCGCAGATTCCCTTGGAACTGGAAGCGCAGTTCCAGTCCGGATATATGTACCGTGCTTCGGGAACAACCGGCGGGCGTACGGAAATCTATCCGAAGCTCTCTGTTCCTCTCGATTTTGGTTTTGGTTCCGTCATCGGTACGGTCGGGCTCCGTCAGACCTACTACAATACGGATCGCAAGGAGCATACCAGCCCATTGGCCATGTACATGGACAATTCGGCTTCCCCACGTCAGACAGGCGAATCCCGTACCATGATCGATATGGACATCCAAGGGTATACGGAAGCCAGCCGCATCTGGCAGCTTGGAGACGAATCGAGCATTCCGCTCAAACCTGAAAACGCCGGAAAGAAAATGTGGACGGCGGTTCGTCACGAAATCCAGCCGCGTATCCGGTATTCCCGCACGCCGCATGTTGACCAAGAAAAGAATCCTTTCTATTTGATGGAGGATAGAATCCTGCCCCGGGATGAACTGACGTACTCCATCACCAATATTGTAACGCGGAAGGGTTCCATTGTTTCGGTAACCGGAGAGGGGGATAAGCAGGAAGCCCGGCGCAGTACTTTTTATCAGGATCTTTTGCGCTGGCGGATTGAGAGCGGTTACGACTTTGAAGAGGCTCGCCGGGATCGGTATCGGGATGAATATGGGCGCAGGCCATTCATGGATATTGTTTCGGATTTCGAGATCTATCCTTGGCCGTGGCTCGGGTATCATGATAAAACGTATTTCTCGGCGTATGATGGACAAGTTACACGCCATGATCATGATATCAATCTGCGCTACAAGGATAAGATATCATGGTACACCGGTATGAGCTTCCGTGATAAGTATTACGACTACAGAAAAAAGTTCCAGTATGAAAACTGGAACAATGTCCAGCTTACTTCGGATTTGCGGCTTATCCACAATGACTTGACGATCAATTTGACGCCTGAGTGGTCTATCAGGTTTGATGACTACCGTAATATGCGCCAAGGTGGAACGTTCGGAAAAACCTACGATCAAAGTATTGATATTGCCTATTCGGCGCAATGTTACCGCATTATAGGCCGGTATAATTACGATGGTTACGACAAGAGTTATTCTATCATGGTAGAGCTCCCCGGCATTTTTGATTGATCGCCGGGAACGATAAAATCGAAAAAACGGTTGACAGGTACGGGAAGAATCGCTAGAAGAATCCACGAAACGACGCATTGACGTCATTTCCACGGAGAGGTGGCCGAGACGGCCGAAGGCGCTCGCCTGCTAAGCGGGTATACGGATAAAACTGTATCGAGGGTTCGAATCCCTCCCTCTCCGCCATATTTGTATCTCATGAAGGCTCCTGACGACTCATAACGTCTCAGGAGCCTTTACTTTTTCCCCTCTCTTTCGTCTCACGAAGTCTCATATCGTCTCATATTATCTTTTGTCAGCTCACTCTTTTTTGGGGTATATTCGAGGGTATCTTCACCAAACGGGGAATCCATACCCCAGTTGGATACCCCACATACCCCAGAGTTCCCTATGCTGACAGACACAAAAATCAAACAGGCCAAGGTCACGGATAAGCCCTACAAGATTTACGATTCAGAGGGGCTTTACATAGAGGTTGCGCCGACCGGATCAAAGCGGTGGAGATGGCGCTATCGGTGGAACGGAAAGGAAAAGCTTCTGAGTTTTGGAATATACCCCGAAGTACCCCTGAAGCTGGCCCGTGACAGGCGGGCAGCAGCGAAGGAGTTGCTTGTATCCGGGGTGGATCCTTCACAGGCCCGCAAGGAAGAGAAGGTTGAGAGCCGCGCGGCGGAGAACTCTTTTGCGGCGATGGCGGAGGAGTGGTACTCCCTGTACTCTGTGCCGTGGTCGGAGCACTACAAGGGGCTGGTGCGGCGTAGGATTGACGAATACTTGATCCCACGCTTGGGCAAGCGCTCACTGTCGGCGATAACCCCCATCGAGATCATGGGTATCCTGACATCATTGGAGAAGCGGGGTGTCATTGAGACGGCAAATCGGGTTTTGGGGATTTGCTCGCAGATTTTCCGGAGGGCAGTGGCCACGGGAAAAGCCAAGAGCGATCCCTGCCGGGATTTGCGCGGGGCGCTGGCTCCGGCACAGGAGAAGCACCATGCCGCCCTGACCACGAAAGACGGTGCGCGTGCTGTGATGCGTGCCCTCGATGCGTATCAGGGCAGTTTTGTGGTGTGTGCGGCGGTGCGTTTCACGGCCCTGACGTTTGTGCGGCAGGTCGAATTACGTTTTGCTACATGGGATGAGATCGATTGGGAAGAGAGGATGTGGCTGATACCAGCCGAGAGGATGAAGATGCGGCGGGAGCATATGGTTCCGCTGTCGCGGCAGGCCATTGCTGTGCTGGAGGAGATGCGGCGCGTCAATGGGACGCAGCCTTACATCTTTACGGGGCAGGGGAGGCGGCGACGCCCGATCAGTGAGAATACAGTCCGGTGCGCGCTCCAGTCGATGGGGTTTGCCGGAGAGATGACCGCGCATGGGTTCCGCAGTATGGCGTCCACCTTGCTCAACGAAATGGGCTGGCGCTCGGATGTTATCGAACGCCAGCTCGCACACGTTGATAAAAACAAGGTCCGTTCCGCGTATAATCGGGCGGAATACATCACCGAGCGTCGGCAGATGATGCAGGCGTGGGCTGATTTTCTTGATTCCCTGTGATGACTTTTTGCAAGGCGGACATCCGCCAGAGGGAAGAGCGGCCATGTTTTTCCGGCTGAGGATAGAATCCCGCCCAGACGCCTCGATACCATGTCGCCCGTGAAACGGGGATGACCTCAAGTACCTCTTTCAAGCGAAGGAGTCTGTCTTCCATTTTTTTCTCCAATTATCAGGTAAAAAAGAAAAATCCCGGTCAAAAAGCATACCGGGATTTTGTATATATGGGAGTGAAATATATTGTTCTATAGGGTTCAGGCGTTCTGTGATTTGCTTGATAGTCGTAAGGAACCCTTTGGGTTTTCGATAGCTCCGTTTTCATCCGCTTTCAGCGAGTGCAGAATCGACGTGTTCCGCGAGGATATGGAACCTCCTGTCGAGATCTCGCTTTGCGCCAGCAGACAGCCTGCGCTGGACATCATCGCTACACCGTTCGATCCAGCGGTCGACCTTCTTGACTTGTCTGCCAAGGTCGCCAAGCTGAGGAAGCGTTTCGGGCTTGAGAAGGGATAGCGCCACGGTAATCATGGACAGGGCCAGAACACAGCGGGTGTGCTGGATGGCCTCGTGCGGGTACGGGATTACGGGGTTGATGGGTCTTCGCATGTCGTTTCTCCAGAAAAAGGGGAAAGCCCCGGACATTAGTGAGGGGCTTCCTTTGGCTTCATAAAAAAGTTGTCTAAAAAAGAGATTGAGAATAAGGTAGTTACAAATAGAGAGGAAAAGTGAAGTTTCTGAAGTCTTTTCAGGTGTAACCTACTGAAAAGCAGAGATACTTTTGTAAAAGCCTCTAGTTATCCGCCGTGTAGGCGGCTTAGAAGTTGTACAGGGCGGCGATATCGGCATCCACCTCGTTATCCGCCGTGTAGGCGGCTTAGAAGTTCAAAAACGGCGACCTGACGGGCGGCATTGTGTTATCCGCCGTGTAGGCGGCTTAGAAGTTGCGGAGGAAGCATTTAAAAACTCCGTTAGGGTTATCCGCCGTGTAGGCGGCTTAGAAGTCATAAGTTTTTGGAGCAAGGTCAGTTCTTCGGACATGCTTCCTCCAAATGTACACGCGGAATCAAAATATCCGCGCTGAGTCCCAGAAGTTCACGTAGTATCGCGATTTCTGCCTTTGAGGGGCATCTCTTGCCTGTCAGCAGTTCAGAAGTCCGTCCCCGACTTTTCAGATACTTTGCCAGCTCAGACTGAGAAACGCCAAGATGTCCCATCGCAGTTCTGATGAGTCTTGCTGTGAACAAGGCGTCCTCGTTCATTTTCCTTCCTCCACGGCCTTGAGCGCTGCGTCCTTGTAAAAAGTCATCCAGTGTGTGTCTCGGCGTTTCGTTGTCGTATGTCCAAAAACTGGGCGTCTTGAAAAGCAGGAAAGCACCTCGCGCAAGCTGATTTGTGTTTCGTTCCATTTGAAAATCAAAGTTCCGCCCGGTTTCAAAACTCTCCAGCACTCGTCAAATCCCTTCGATAAGTCTTCGCTCCACGTTAGCCTATTAAGGCTTCCATATTTTTTCTTTATCCAAGACGTTTCTCCCGCTTGCAAGAGGTGTGGAGGATCGAAGCAAATAAGAAAAAAGGATTCGTCAGGAAAAGGTAACTTGCGAAAATCGCATACCGTATCTGGATTCACTTCAAAAACCCTTCCGTCACAAAGTATATGCTTTTCTCGTCTGCGGTCACAAAATACAGCACGGCGATCATTTTTATTGAACCAAAGCATTTTTCCACCGCAACAGGGATCAAGAATTTGTGGCGTTGAGTTCATTTAGCCCTCCACGGCCCTGCGTGCGGTTTCTCATTCACATAGCCCTCCCGCGTAGATACAAACATCGGAGGTGGACGGTTCCATCAGGGACCGTATATCGTACTGCTTTCCTCCTCGAAGGGTTTTTGACCAGAGTACGACTTCGTCGATCTGCGCCGGGCCAGAACTTCCCGGAGTAGTTGCGGCATGAAAAAATGTAGCGCGGCGCAAGCGTGACACCGCCCGAACTTCCTCTTCCCAGTGACGGATCTTTTCAATCGCCCACGGGAAAAGCTGTGCGGTAATACGGATGTCGTTTTTTGAGGAATTGATGCAGGGTAGGCACCCAACGCGCTCAAATCCCATGCCATACAAAGGGTTCAGATTGAGGCCATGCCGCTGGTGAATGGCGACCACATCCTTCAATGTCCACCCCATAAGCGGACGGTAAATGGTCAAACCTTCGGAATCGGGCGATTGCTCCCACATAGGGTAGCATGACCTCTTGAGGGATTCTTCGCTGCGGATACCCTGCCAGCTAAAGACGTTATAGCCTTCGTCAATCAGAGGATGTTGTACCATGAGCAGGGGAAGCCGCTTCAGCCGCTGAGAGCAAAACGCTGGGATTCGGCTGGGGAACATGCCTTTGGAGCGGCACAAGTCAAGGAAAGGCACCCCGGTAGCTTCAAGTCCATGTGCGAGTGCAGAATCAACACGTTCTTGCGGCCATGGATTTTTTGTTCTGGCGACGGCCTTCCCAGATTCCAAAAAGCGCTTCTTGCGGGCCAGGTCCACAGTGAAATCAGCCTTGATGATCTGAACTTTCGGCCCTCCGGTGCGTTCATGCAGACGGGCCACATACTCAAGAGTTTCAGGGTGCTCATTGCCCGTGTCAGCGCAGACGGCAAGGAAATCGCCGTCAAGCAGTTCCAAAGCGTGAAGATAAGTTGCGCCGCTGTCCTTTCCGCCAGAGACAGATACGACATGCCTCATGTTTTCGCGCGGGATAAATGGGGGAATATGGGTGTGCCCAAGCATTATGCCACCCCCAAATCTAATATGATGGGTTCTGTGCTATTTTCTCTGTTCATCCTTCCTTCTCCCGCGCGTTGTTCATGCAGCCGCGCCCCTGCATACTATCCACAACACCCAAAGAAAAAAGGCGACCCACATCAGTGTGAGCCGCCTTTCGTTTGGGGTCATTCGTCGCCTTCGTATGGTGTTACATCCAGCACGTTGTAGGCGTACCTGTGCCGTCGGGATGGTTTGCCCCCTTCCGTGATGGGGAGCACGCGCAGGTCGTAGTAGGGGTAGGAGGGGGTAAAGAGGATTTTATCGACCTTTGCCGGACTGGTGCCGTCGCGATCCCATCCGGAGACGAGGTCGCCTTCCTTGTAGGGGCAGGCGGCGACGGCGGCGTCACGTTTGGCGATTTCAAGAGCGTTCTTCGCCTGTTGCACGGCGCGTTCGCACCTTCTGACCTCATCAACGAGTTCCATGATTTCAGCGTCGTTCATTACCGTTCCGTGTGATGCGTGTTGAGGTTATGGGTTCATCTTTTGCCTGAGCTGGTCGGCAAGCTCGGGAACCACGCCGAGCAGGGCCGCCCGGAGTATCGGCTCAAGGCTCTCTGCCGCCTGCTGTTCCGACAAAACAGGCGTCGGGGGTGTATCCGTTCCCGCCACATACTGCGGGCCTTCGCCGGTGCGGATCCACGAGGGATTGAGGCCTTTCTTATTGAAAAGCGTCAAAATCCAAGAATCGGGGATATGGTTGCGCCGTTTCGCATCCGAGATGCTGCTCTGCTTCACACCGAGCATAGCGGCGACATCCGTTTGCGTGCGCAGGCCCGTGGACTGAAGTATCCGCTCATAGGCGTCTTGGAAAGGCATGGCAAGTTCTCCTGTGAAAGCCCCCGGATTGGGAGGCTAACGTTTCGGTCGCGGGCACCCGCACACGGGGCAGGCCGCAAACTTGTGGCTTGTACCGCACTTGGGGCATTCCGTCGGCGGTTTGCCGCCGGAAGTTTTCAGCCCCTTGCAGGCGGCGTTGACGCGGGCGAAGTTCTTTGCCTTGCGCTTGCCCGTCCATTCCGGGCGGTTCGGGTCGTCGTAGCCGGGCATGGTCAGGCTCCGTTTGGAGATTGTTCTCTGGTCAGCACGGCATTCCCTCCTTCGGGGCATCCTTCCATGTCCAGCGGTCCTCGTCGCCGCCGTGTCCGGGATCGGGGTTCAGGCTGCACCCGCCGCAGGGGAAGCCGTCCACGGTGCTGGTGACGTGGGCGCAGGTCTTGCACTCGCGGCGCGGTTCCCAGTTGTCGGCATCGCCGCCGTTTGCCTGTGCGCAGGCTATGCAGGGCTCGGCCTTTTCCGTGCCGTCAGCAGAAAGGTGGCGGCACGACAGGCAGGTGCGGGCGTTGGCGGCGGGTGGCACGGGCAAGGTGAGCACTTCGGCCCGGCCTTCGCCGTTGTCCGCAGGCTTGTCCGGGGTGACGAGTTCAAGGCGGTGCTGCCGCTCCTCGGCTGTCATCGGGCGGCGGCTGATTTCCTTGCCCGTCACGGAATCGCACCATACGACCTCCATCGTCGTCCGATCTTCAAAGCGGTCGCAGGAGACGGTTTCAAACCGTTTGCCGGAACGGTATTCCGCTGCCGCTTCCGCAGCCTTGGAGACGGAAAGGTCGATGCGTGCCTTGTAGTCCTTCTTCACGGCGAGCAGTTCCGTTTCCAGCTTGTCGCGTTCGCGCAGGGCGTCCGCCATTTCGGAGCCCAGATCAAGGAGCTGTTCATCGGTGAGATCCACCAGCACCTCGATGTTTTCCCGCCCGCAGGCGCGGACGTCATGCGGCCCCGCATCGTCCGGGATGAGCCCGGTGTCTTCCCACGCCTCGCGCAGGATGTCGCAGGCGATGGTGTCGCCGACGTCTATGTCCTCGGCGTCATGCAGGAAGGCGTCGGTAGAGAGTTCCGTACCGTGGCCGTGTTTGTCCGAGACGATGCAGCATTCGCCGTCTTCGGAGAACTCATGGATGGTGAGGGTGACGCGGACGTAATCCGTGGCGTCCTGTTGTTCCTGACTCATGAAAAGTCCTTTGCCGGGGTACATGCCCCCCGGCGGGCTCTATGGGGACGGCGCGGGAGGTGGGCGCCGGTTACATGACGGTGACGGTGGCCACGGAACGGAGTTGCGCGAGGAGTTCCTGCACGGCCTGTTCGTGGGCCGGTTCGTAGGCGACGGACAGGATCAGGGTCGTCGTGACCGGGGGAGCCGTGGGGAAGTCGTCCTCTTCGATGAAGGGGGCTGCGGGCGGTGGCGTCGGCACGGCCTGCCGGGTCTGCCGGGCTTCCTCTGCTGCGGCTTCGCGCGCGGCCTTGTCCTTTGCCTGCTGCTCGCGCAGGCTGGCCTCCGCCGCGAAGACCTGCCCGATGACGCCCGCGGCTTCTTCGCTGGTGATGTCCAGCGACAGGCAGGGCGCGAACTTGCCCATCGGGAGGCTAAAGCCGTACTCCTCGGCCTTGGCCTTCAATGCGGCTTCAACCATCGTAGCGCGGTCGGCCCTGGCCCGTTCAAGCTGTTCGGCGGCGGCCTTGTCCTGCTTGTGCTTGAGGATGAGGTTCTGGATTTCGGCGTGCAGCTGGGCCTGCTTGATGCTTTTGTTGAGCCACGATTCCTTGATGGGGATGTCGAGTTCCGGCACGCCTTCGCTGGTTTTCAGGGCGTCGATGACGAACTGGACGCTCTGGCGGCGGCCTTCGCGGTCGCGCCGTTCGAATTCCTTGACCTGCCTGTTCAGGCCTTCACGGACTTCGACGACGCGGGCGACCAACGCCTTGGCTTCGGCGTCGAACGCTTCCAGCGGCCCGGCGATCTGGCGGGTGATCTCCTTGCGGGCGTTGTCGAGCCTGTCACGGAGCTTGTTCAGCCCCGCCATTTCGGACTTGATGGCGGGCACGTCCTCTTCCTGCACCACCAGTTTCTCGTATTGCTCCAGCGTGGCGTCGAGCAGGGCGGACACGGCGTCCCGGTTCCAGTTGATGACCAGCGGCGTCGCGGTGACGGCAAGGTCGAACTGCGCCAGTCCGGTGGGTCGCATCTGCGCGGGCGGAAGGGCTTCCAGTATTTCTGCGGTCTGTGTCATGGTTGTATCCTGTTGGTTTTGCTAGAACGGCACGTCGTCCATGCCGCTGGCCTCGGAAGGAAACGCCGGGCCCAGATCTTCGTAATCGTCCTGCCGCTGCTGCGGGCGCTGCTGGGGACGGCTGCCCTGTTCGCCGCCGCGCTTGTCGAGGAACTGGACGCGCTGCGCCTTGATTTCGGTGGTGTAGCGATCTTGCCCCTGCTGGTCTTGCCATTTGCGGGTTTGAAGGCTGCCCTCCACGTACACAAGGGAGCCTTTTTTGAGGAACTGATTGCAGTTTTCGGCAGCCTTGGAATAAAGCACGACACGGTGCCATTCCGTCCTGTCTACCTTCTTCCCGTCCCTGTCGGTGTACCCCTCATCGGTGGCAACGCTCAGGGTACAGACGGGAGATCCGGATTGCGAGTAACGCAGTTCGGGGTCACGTCCGAGTCTGCCGATGATCATGGCCTTATTCAGCATGTTCTTCTCTCTCCGTGGTCTGCTGTTCGCTGGTTGTCTGCATCGACAGAATATCAGCTTCGTGAGCCTTCCACAGTTTTGCAATGTCCGGCTTTTGCGGATGCTGTTCAGGAATACAAAGAGCCTTCAAACATACTGTGAGCGCTTCCACGCTTCCGCACTGGCGGAATGCTTCGTTGATGGCGTCCAGATTGTAGGGCATGAAGGCGTTTCTAGGTGCGCCAAAGTCCTCTGGAGACTCCTCAATATCCTGCGTGAAGCAATCGCTGGCTGCGGTGCAAGTGAGGATGGCGTCCACAAAAGCTCGCTTCTTTGCCATTTTCAAGCAGGTGTTCCACATGTCGGCAGGGTTGGGGCGGCTGAACTTTTTTTCCAATGTCGAGCATGAACCGATGCCACACCCCACACTGCCCCCGGTAGGGCGGTGTATCAGCTTGCAGGTGATGGTGTACTCGCGGTTTCCATTGTCAAAATCCTTAACATCAATGATGTATTCGGTAGCAAACTGAAATGCGAGGGCAATAACTTCTGCTCCCGGTTTGAGAAGAACGGGCTTGTTCCCGCATCCCGGAACTGTTCCATAGTGCATCCCCTGAATCATGACGGAGCGCATGGCGTCCTGAACAATCGCGACCTGATGCCGCAGGTTTTGTCCCTGCAAAGCTGTTTCCTGCACCTGAACGGCGTTGGTACCGCCCTGATAGACTTCCATCTGGCTCATATTTTTTCTCCTTTCACCGGAGTTTCCGGGAACTAAAAAGGCCCCTTTTCGGGGCCGTGGTATTCGGGTTCATCGGGAATCGTGCGGTCTACGCCTTCCCTCTCCGCGTCGTACATATCGGCTTCCGGCTTCATCGCATGGCCTCCATCACGTACAATATCTGTGGAAGTATGCAGATACCGAGCATGACAGCCATAAAGATGATGACCGCAGCAACTCTAGCCCGGTCAACCTTTTTAGGCCGTTCCAAAGATACCTTGGTGCGCTTCATGCAGGCGTTGGAAATCATGCCGCCACCTCCACGTTTACACGATTTCCGCGCTTCTTCACGCGGTGTCCTTCAACGATTTCACCGTTGCACGAGATCAAGCCCTGTTCTTCGCTGACATAAACACGGTCTGTTCCGTACATACGGCGCAGGATGCGTTCGACAGACTCGAAAGACGGCCCTGAAAAACATAAACACCAGCTCATGCCGCCACCTCCGTCTTTCTCAGAAAACGTTCTGCCGCCTCGCGCACACTTGCCTTTCTTGCCTTGTCACGAATGCGTTCAAGACGTTCCCGGAGCGTCGTTCCCTTGCGTTCCCCGACGAGCACGGGATGGCTACGGGTGAAATCGTCTGCTTGATATGCGGTAAAATTCATAACCTTCTCTCCTGCGTTGAAGTCTGGATCGGCGTCCCAATCCCGATGAAAAAGCCCCGTTGTGGGGCTTTTCGATGGGGCTAGGCGGGAATGATTTCTTTGATGCAGCAAGCGGGTATGCCTCTACAATCGATGTCAGCTTCTTCCTTATTAAAACATCCAATGGTCACTACCCAGCCACCTTTTTCAAACCCCAATACAACACCTCGAACACCTTCCGTGTCCACCACCTCATCACCACGTTTCAATGAAGTGATTTTGTGAATCCAAGAAAGGCACTCTTCTTCTGATTCAAACTTTGTGGTTTCCGATTTTTCTGTAATTTTTTGCAACATTGATTCCAGAAATTCCTTTTCATTCATTTTCAGTACTCCTTTTTTCGGGTTGATTTGTCCCAATCCCGTTTCCTGCCCCGGAATCCGGGGCAAGTGCGGGGCTAGGCTGGATTTCACGGTTCCAATCCTTCTTGTCTTCGCCGTGTGTGCTCCGCCCATGCTTTCGCTACCAGAGGCCAACGCCATGCCGCTTATGCGGGTACAACGTCGCGCTTGGGGGCATCGTCGCGCTGATTGTCAAAGAGCCGTGCGGGGCTTCCCGCGAAATTCGTCACCCGGCGTAGCGGGCTTCCGCTTCGGAGAGCCAGCCGCTGAACCACCCGTCGAGCAATCCCTTGGGCTGGTAGTCGCTGGCGTTCACCACTTCCCCGCCGAACTCTTCCGCGAACTCGCAAGCCTCTGTGAAGCTGTCGAACTCATCAACACAATCCAGTTCCGAGTTGTTCGGGTTCTGGCTGATTACGATGTAGGCGGCGTTCGTGGTGGTCATGGCTGTTCTCCTTTGGTCTTTCGGGCTTGAATCCCAATCCCGGTTGCTACCCCGAAGAATCGGGGCAGGGGCCGGGGCTAGGCGAGGCATCGATTTAATATGGGCAATACCGATCATCCCAAGTTACTTCACGAATGAAGCGAACGGCCTCATTATACGATGTGAATGATTCCCATTGTCCCTGAACCGTCGCGTTCCACACGAGATATATGGTCGATTCCGTTCCGTCCGGGTGCTGTTCAACGATGTCTTCAATCCAAATCGTATCGGTCATGGCTGTTCTCCTTTTGGCGGGGTTCGTTCCCCGTCTCGTTGAAAACAGAATAAAAATTATTCAGATTGTTGTCAATATAAAACAGAAGAAATTTTATTCTTTTTTATCTAACAAAAAAGCCCGTTTACCGGGTCATGCTGAAAAAAATTTGCTCAGGACATGAAAAAAGGCGGCTGCGCGGGGCAGTCGCCTAGGGGATATGTAGGGTCGGGGTTCAGCAGCTTGCGTTTGATATGGCGTCGGAAGTGATGTAAAACCCTGAATCTTTAAGGCTTTGGCACAATTTAGGAATTATTTCCCGGATGTGATCATTATACCCGAGTCGAATAATACCTTCTAAATCGGAAGGCAATTCAATATGGCCTTTCACAATAAGAGCCATTCTTTTTCTCGTCAGTGAGGACAACAACATTCCGGTTTCAAGGATCACATTTTGCCTAGCACGTGGCTCTGTTTTTCCTTCTCCATCCTTTTGAGCATAGCCCATGTCGTCTGGTGTCATCAATACTATTCCAAAGGCAGCAGAATAATCGCTTCCAATATGTCCCTCGAGAGCTTCTATCAGAGTTTTTCCTTTTGATGCACTATTCATAAGGATGAAGGGCTGCATTCCCATCCTGTGAAGAGCCAGTTCAAGCTGATCTCTCGCATTCATATCGTGACCATGTACGATAAAAATCCTTTGCTCTGGTTGACGTTGCGACGAGGGGGACTCTTTTTCTTTTGTACAGGATGAAGATTGATTTGTTGTTTGTTCAAAAATAGATTCAAGTTCTTGTTTTGCATTAATTTTACCTTGAAATTGTATTGTTCCTTTCCCCTGCCAAAAATTCAAAACACCTCCATTCAGAGCTCTGAAGGTATGCTTTCCTGTTCCATCTTCGCTCCATTTCCCGGGAACATGCGAAAAACGATCCTGTAACTCTTCAATGGAACCTTCGAAATGTGGTGACATAATTCTCTCCAACGATAGTTTCTACTTCCCCGCCGCCTTGACTGCCTTCAACGCCTCGCGCCCCACGTCTACCCATGAGAGGCCAACGGACTCGCAAAGATTGATCATATCCGCCCACCGGAGCTGTTGCGGCTGCCTCTGTCCTGCCTTCCCCTGCCCCCGTTTAATTGCCTGAACCTTCATCCTTGGAAATGGCATAAACGAAAATGCCATCTTGCCCACAGACTCATCGGACAGGCCGATTTTTTTCTGTTGTTCTTCTATCACTTCACGAACAGCCTGTTCAAAAATGGCCATTTCATCCTTGGTCAGCATTGCTTCCACTCCTGATTTTCCTCCTCCATAGCACGATTTTTATTCTTTTTGGAATTGAACAGGAATTGTTCGTTGACAAAAGAATAAAAAATATTCATATTGGCGTCAACAGGGCACGCCCAACCGCCCCGCGAAGAAGCGAACAGGAGGGAGTAGGCCACCGCTTAAGGGGCATGGTTGCCGGGGGAGGTAAACCCGCTGGCGGCATCCATCCAAAGTCCGACGAACCAGAAGCCAATGCGTCGGCGGGTAGAGTTTGAGGGAAGAAGACCTTGGCAGGGTGCCGCAAACGGCATTAACGCTTCCCAGCTCACACGGTTTGCACGTTGTGGGTGCCTGACAGCGAGAGACGGCTCCGTCCGAATCACGCAAGGCGCAGACCCCGTTGGGGCAATCCCCGACAAGGGGAGTTTTGCGCCTTTCGCTCAAGACTCACCATCCGAATCAGGTAAAGCTTAACTGCCTTTTGTCTTTGGTCTTTCTGCCTTTTCTCTTCGGCATATGCCTTCACCTCTTCGCCTACCGAGAACTAGGCCCGAGCGTGAGCGAGGAGGGCGTCAGCCCGTCTCTACCAACCGGGGAGGCGGGGAAAGATGAAAAAAAGGAAGGGGAATCAGGGATGATAACGGTTCATCCGAATTATCATCAGAGTGAAGCACCAAGCTGCGATCGTACCGATGCGGTCAATCCGCTCCCAGTCCGCAGGGTTCCACTGCATCAGGAAGAACGCCTTGAACAGGTATATGCATAGGCCGGTGAAGATCGCGTCTTCGCCAAAAGATGTTTTCATGATTCCTCCAAAACAGGACATTTTACCCAACTGTTGAGGAATCCTTAACAGTTCGCTCTTCGACAACCAGCCCCGGCGATCCGCCCAGTCCGTCTCCGGCCCACGCATTCGCAACGCGTCCCGCAGCGGTGGCATGGCGGGGAGGGAACGTCAGCAGGCTATCAAGATGGATGCCTTACGCTCCTCTCCAATGTACCTGTTGACGAAATAGACCTGCCCCTTGCCCGTGACCTTGGTCGTGAGCGTGATGCGGACGGAGCCGTCGGGGTTGTTGACGGTGCGCTCTTTCAACTCGAACAGGCCCATATCCAAAGCCCGTTGTGTCGGGCAATTCCGGCGCTCGCCGAACTTGATCAGGAACCCGTCATTGCGGAGACGCTCGAAAAGGCGGTTCTGGCCGATGTTGACGCCGTTTTGTTTGAGCAGTGCCGCAAGTTGGCCAACGAGGATGGAAGATTCGGACGCTGAGACGGAATCGGCGAACAGCTCTTTCGGGCGCATCTCTTCAACGCGGGATTCCAACTTTGCGGCATGGCTCTTCAGTCGCTCGATGGTATCCTGTGCGACCAGCACGGCACGGGCCATGATTGCTTCCGGGGTGTCGTCTGCTTTCGTCAGCATGTAGCCGCCAGTCTTGCGGATGGAGGGAATGACCTCGTGTACAATCCAGCGTTTGAATCGTTTGGCTTCAGGCTTGCGTGACCGGAGCACGAGAGAGTACAGCCCCGGTTCGGATATGATGGACATTTCTTGCGGTCCGCCGGGGGTCCGTATACTGTACGTACCCTTTTCGTCTTCATCCAACATCTTAGAAAGATTACTGGTATCTAAACCAAGGTTATCACACACGTCCTTTGCTACGAACCACGGCTGTCCTTCATGGGCGACCGCCCGGACTTCGCCGAATTCGGCATTCTTGAAAATCTGCAATTCGTTCATGCGTCACATCCTTTTCAGGTCAAAAACCACCCGGCGGAGCCAATCCCCGCCGGGCGCGCGTCCCCATGCTGGCACATCGTCGCATGGTTCGGGACAACGGCCTATCCGCTGTCCCTTGCATACGACCGGGCCAATCCCGGAAGGGTTCCCTTGCCGTACAGGGCGAGTTCCCGCACGGTTCGGGACAACGGGCGTTGCGCTGTCCCTTTCATGCGTCGGCTTTCGCCGAACTCCGGAGGTGTGCCCGGCTAGGAGAGCCGGGACTTCGCTGGTTGCCTTTTCAACACGGCTATGACCGGTGCTGAGTACGACACCGGGAATCGCCACGCCCTAGACCAGCGGCTAGAAGGAAGATGAAGGGTATGTCTGGCCATGGATGCTTCCGCATCCTTCCCGCCAACGTCATGCGCTGGCGGTGGGATACGAAAATTGTTGTCTCGAGTTTTGTTGCGGGCTTGTCTCGGAACCCATGTTGCCGCCCAGTCGCCTTTCCGCGCCTTTGCTCGGCCCGCCGTCCCCTCGCGGCCTGTCTTCACATCACCAGTCTCACGGGCCTCTTTCGAGCTTTCCGGGCGGCCTCTTGCTCCGCCCACCGTATCGCTACGGCCTTCATGCCGCCCAAACCGGCTTCCTCCGCCCGGGGCCTGTGGCTACTTTCCGGCTGGTGTGCCGGGCGTGTTCGCCTTCCCCGCGCGTCGTGAGTCCATAATACCAAATGGAAACACAACGTCAAGCATAAAGTTTACAAATGGTATCACATGAAGTAAAACAATAACCACCGGCACCAAACGGCATCGGCGGTCACGCCCGGGAGGGCACAAAAAAGCCCCTCACGAAGAGGGGCAGGGAGGTGAGTAGCTCAAAAATAAGATGGTAGTGTCGAACATCCTAGAGAAACTACCTGTCGCACGGCCTCAAGGACGCCTTCTTTTGAACAAGAATTTGTCGCGTCCATTAATTTTTGGCCTAGTGTTTTTTTTGATGTTATGGCTTCAGGCATAGAGTTAAGAATACTTAACGTTTTTTCTGTAAGTTGTACGTGTAAAAACTCGACTACTGGCAAACATGGATCCCAAAATGTTATATAATTGTTTTTCTGTAACCACATTAATGTGTAGTAAAACGGATCATACGGATCGTTTTTATTCTCATCAGGAAAGAAGTCTTTTTGATAAAAATCGACTGGTACAGGAAAGTTTTCATAACATTTAGAAAAAATTTCACCAGCAATGTCGTTAAATAAATCGAGGTTTGACATGATAGAAATTCCTGATTCTTTTGATGTGGCTATTCAAAACAAAGGATACAATCTTGTGGATGTGTACTATAACTCTATTTCAGGAAAAATTGACAGATACTTGATAGCAAAAAAGATAGTAGAAACATTTTCCGGTGAAGATCTTGTAATGTATTTAGCCCAAATTCTATATGGTATTGAAGTGCTAAAAAATAAATAAATATTCTCCCCGCTCCGGCGGGGATTTTCATTTGCAGCTCACGTCACTCCACGCCCAGACGACGCGCCCGACGATTGCCTTGGTCCAATCCCCCCCGAAGTCTTCCATAAGGCTGTAGACCTCTGGAGGATTCTCGGCGGCGTTATCCGAATAGTAGGTGATGCGATAATCCTTTTTCTTCGGTTGGTTTTCCGCTGCCACGCGCTTGATCTTTCCGCTGCCGTCGGCGGGATCGAGGACAAGCATGATTCTTCCCTTAAAGTTCATCACGTCCTTATCCTGCCTATCCACCAGCACAATATCCTGCGGCTTGAGCGTGGGAACCATCGAAGTTGAATGCTTTCCGAGCATGACGGCGATTAGGTCGCGCTTGTGTTGAATGGCCCGCTGGTGGCGCCAAACGAGGAACCACGAGATGAGTTCATTTTGTGGAATGATGCCGGGACCCGCGCCGACTTCTTCCACAAGGGGGACGGCGAGATAGTCTTCATCCGGGGGAGGGGGAAGGTCTTCTCCTGCTGGGGCTATCTTTGCATCAACGAAACATACATCTTTTGACGGGGTATCAAGAGCTCCCCAGTTAAATGTAAGTCCTATAGTGTCAAAAACTTTAGATACTTCAACAACGCTAGGGTTTCTTTCTCCAGAAATCCAGCGCGACAAAGTTACCGAGTTGACGCCGCTGAGATCCGCAAGCTTTCGGATACTGCCAGCGTCTTCAACCGCTTTTTTCAAAGCACGAAGAACCGAATCAAAAAAATTTTCCATATTTATAGTGATACCAAATGGTAGTAAAAAGTCTATGCCACATATGGTATCATTGCTTTACAATAATGATACCATAAGGTATGTTCTACCCATGAACGCAAAAATTACTTCTGAAGTCAGATTTTTTTTAGAGCGGCACAAGCTATCCGCACGGAAGCTTGCCATTGAAGCCGGGGTTACTCCGGTAATCGTAACCCGCGTTCTGTCCGGAGAGCGTCAGGATATGCTTTCCTCGAACGCTGATGCGCTACGGGCGGCGATGGCTCGCCTTTCCCTCACAGCCACCCCCAGCACTCCCACCGAACCCGAAGAGGGGGCATCCAATGGCTAGCATTGTCGCAGTATTCCTGTTCCTTTTGTGCCTTGTGTTGAGCAACTGCCAGTAGCCCCTTCACGCACCGCCGGGCCACGGCCTCCGGCGTCGGGTAGTCCGCGGCGCGGTACGACCGCCAGCGGATGACGCCTGATGACAGGATGCGCACCCGCCAGAGCGGGCCGCGCCGGGTGAGGAGCAGGTGAACAAGGTTTTCCATACCCCCATTAGAGCATGGGGATACATCAAGGAAAATTATCTATGATTTACGAAAACTATAACACGCTGTCCGAAGTCGTTTCGGACATGATCGAAAACGGGAACAAGCCGATTAAAGCCATCGCTGCTGACATTGGCAAGCCGTATTCGACGCTCAAACGGGAGCTGAATGTGGACGACGACATGGCGAAGCTCGGGGCGGACGCACTGCTCGGAATCATGGCCTCCTGCGGATCCATTGCTCCGCTTGAATGGCTGGCGGACAGGCTCGGTTATGTCGTGAAGCCGAAGGACTTTGCAGAGCCGGATAAGCCGACATGGGCGGAGGAATGCACTGATGACACGATATGTGGCGGGAGGATGGTCACGCGCATGCAGGAAGGCGCGCACCCGTCCATCATCTTCAAGGAAGCTGAAAAATGGAAGAGCAATATCGACCAGACCGCTACGCGATATTCACGAGATTACGAGAAAGCGAGGCAGTAAAATGCCGATCCTGATTTGCCAACAGTGCGGTCGGATGTTTGAGGTGACTCCCAGCCGCGAGCATTCGGCAAAGTTCTGCTCGAAAGAGTGCCAGCTTGCCGCCACCCAGAAAAAAGAGGCCAAGTGCGAATGCTGCGGAAAGGAGTTCACTCCCCTCAACCGCAATAACCCGCGCTTTTGCTCCCGCATCTGCGCTAGCGCGGCGCAAAGCGGCTTGAGCCGGGAAGCGTATCTCGCAAAAAAAAGCGCGGACAAGGCAGACCCCAGCGAGGGCAAGCACCTGTGCGCTGGGGTTGCCGGCAAGAGCTGCGGGCGGTGGATCACCGACTACAGGTGCCCGGCCTGCTGGGAAAAGCTGCGTAAAAGTTCTGACGCTGATGGGCTTCCGTCATACGAATTCCACGGAAGAAGATCCGGGGGGATGGAATGGGACTGGTAGGGACGGGCCCCTGCCCCCACGGTCGGCTTCACCGCGACGGGCGCCGCGTCCTGTGCTTTGCGGACTGGTCGAAAGAGTACGGAGTCCCGGCGTGGTTTACGAGAAACGGCTACGTCAAAGATGTGCGGTTCTGCCTGAACTCCTGCGAGAAGAGGCCGGGCATTGTTGAAGTGGAACTTGAAGGTTTCAAGGCATAGGCAAAAGAAAAGGCCCTCTGAGGAGAACAGGGGGCCAAACGAAGGGGAATATGATGCGGATACATCAAAGGACTGAATGGAGCATCTCATTAATATGCCGTTCCGTCAAGGGAAAGGTGTGATATGGAACGCGGTTTTTTCAAAATTTATCGAAAGATAGAGGACTCAAAATCGTGGAGCCGGGGTGCGCTGTATCGCGGCCTTATGATCACACTTCTCGAAAAAGCGAACTGGAAGCGCGGTTTTTTCCATGGGCAAGAGATCCTTCCCGGGCAGCTGGCGTTCAGCGGGGAGTGTCTTGCTGACGAGTTGGATATACCCAGAACATCGGTTGTTCGCATGTTGCGGAATCTTGAGCTTGACGGCTTTCTGACACGCTCAAACATGAACAACCGATATACGCTTATAACGATAACAAATTGGCACAGTTATCAAGGTGTAGAAAATGACGGTGGTCAACCGATGGTCAACCAACGGTCAACCGATGGTCGACCAGTGGACACTATCAAAGAAGGTAAGAAAGAAAGAATAAATACACCCCCCTTACCCCCCACGGGGGGGAGTGTGTGTGCGGACGAGTACGAACACAGTTGCGGAACCAGTGCCGACAGCATGGACACCAGGCCATGTGAGGCCAGTTTGTCCGCAGATGAAATCAAGGCTCAGAGCAGCCTTCAGGCGGACAGCATGGAACCTAGGCCGTGCTGCCCCCCGAATGGCGACGTTGCGAACACGTCGGACACCGGTAGCCGCGCCGACAGCATGGACACCAGGCCATGTGAGGCGAAGGGCCGAAAAGCGAAGACACCGCGTATGCCGAAAGGGGCGGAGCTTCCACCGTACACCGAGCAGTTCGAGCGGATTTGGGCCAAATACCCGCGCAAGGATGCCAAGGGGAAGGCTTACAAGGCCTACATGGAGCTTCTGAAGGCTGGCGTATTGCCGGAAACGGACGACCTCATCGAGCGCATAGCGTATCGCAAGTTCGAGCCCGATTGGGAGCGGGAAAACGGGAAATACGTGCCCTATTTCTCGACATGGCTGCACAATCGCGGCTGGGAAGATGCGGGCTGTTTCAGCGATACGACGCCGGAACAGCGGGCGCGGAATGAAAGGGCTTCCGCGATTTATGCGAAGTACAACGGCGGGATGTGGAAACCGGGCCTGACTGTCGAGCAGGTGGAGGAGAACTGCGACCGCATGTATGCCGAGCTTGAGGCCGAGGGTTTGCTGTGATGGCCGCCCGTTGTCTTGAATCCGCGCTCAGGTTGCAGGCGATGGGGTGCAGCGTCATTCCGCTCGTTCCGCAGTCAAAGCGCCCATTGGCAAAGGCTCTTCCCGGCGGGAAATGGGAAGAATTTCAGCACAGGATACCCACGCCTGAAGAAATCCGCGGCTGGTTTGAAATCGAGCCCAACGCAAATATCGCGCTGGTATGCGGCGAAGTTTCGGGTGTGGTGGCGATCGATGTCGACGGGCCGAAGGGGCAAGCGTGGTTCAAGTCTCATATGCCGCGCCCCAACTGGTACCAGCTGACTTCGGCAAAGGACAAGTTCCACGCGTTCTATCAGCATCCCGGCGAGGGAAGGCGTATTCCTCCGTCCGTCAAGCTGGTGAACGATGAAATCGACGTGCGCGGGGATGGCTCCTATGTTGTGTTTGCGCCGTCGATACATCCTTCCGGGGCGGAGTATCGGGCGCATCAGCTTGACGGCTTCTCCGGCGTGGATTCCCTTGTCCCCTTGCCGGATATCCAGCTGGTCCGAGTGGGCGAGGATAAATACGAGGTCAAAGAAGCCCCGGATGGTCCGGCGACGGATCATGATGCTGACGTTCAAAAGGGCGGCAGAAATCAGGCGCTCACCAGTCTGTGTGGGCGGATGTATGCCAAAGGGCTGCGGGGGGAAGAGGTTCTGCTGTACGTGCAGGCATGGAACCTTGCGCATTGCAAGCCTCCGTTGTCGGACAAGGAAGTGAACACGATTGTGCGGAGCATGGCTTCGACACACGGGAACAGAAACCCGCAGAAGCTCAACGCAGGGGGGGTATCCCGCTGGGTTGCCATGTCTTCGGGAGAGTTTTGCATTGCAGATATTTACCGCGATCTTGGCATCCTGAAAGCCGAAGACAGGGAACTGTGCCAGCAGGAACTTCGGGAGCTTCTTTCTCGTGGGGAAATCGAGCCCTGCGGGAAACGCTCCGGATGGTACCGTAAGCGTGAAAGCGGATTGGAAGTCATAGACCTTGTACAGGAGGAAACCCCGCCGTTGGATTTGTGGCTCCCCTTTGGACTTCACAGAATGTGCTTTGTCCAGCCCCGGAATATCATCGTGATCGCTGGCGAAACAAACTCGGGGAAGACGGGCCTGCTCTTCAATTTTTGCTACATGAACAGGCACAAGCACAAGATCCGATATCTCTCTTCTGAAATGACGCCGAATGAAATCAGGGGACGCATAGAACGTTTTGGACTTGCGGTTGAAGAATGGTCGAAATTTACGACGTTTATTCAGCGTTCCAATCATTTTCATGACGCCATAGATCCAAACGGCATCAATATTGTTGATTTCTTGGAAGTTTATGAAGATTTCTCGAAAATAGGGGGAGATATCAAAAAGATTTTTGATCGTCTTCAAAATGGAATCGCAATCATCACGATTCAGAAGAAGAAAGGGGAGATGTTCGGAAGAGGTGGAGAATTCACTCTCGAAAAAGCAAGACTCGGCATTTCTCTTTTTACGCACGGGCATCTCCCAAACGGCATAGTCGGAAGCATGAAGGTGACCAAATGCAAGAACTATAGATCAGGATTCAATCCTGATGGAAGAGAACAGTTCTTTAGGCTGCTTGATGGGTATTTTTATGACTCCTCACCTATTCAGGAGATACCGGATTATAACCCGCATTTGGTTTTTTGGACTGAAAAGGACAGGAAACGCCTCGTTGATTCAATTGGCGATTACTGCAAGCAGGTTGCAGAGGTCCAAAAGGCGCAAGAAATGATAGATTTTTACGGAGAATGATATGTGTGAAGCAAAAACGTTCAAAGAGCTTATGGATGCTGTTTGTAACCTTTGTGAAGAAAGAAGAGAGGCGAACAGGACGATCAATATCGTTGGCGATCTCATCGCCATCGATAGGCCGAATGAATGGAAATATGAAATTCCCCTCAAGGATTGCGAGACAATCTGCGGCGCACTCAGTTGGATTTTCCATATGCAGGAAAAAACATGGGTCACACAGCCAATGGCTAAACGGATTGCAGCATTGATATGTGAGCATAACGGTCAAGAGTTTTGGGGAGGAAATTGATGCTCAGTATCCGCTGGATTTTGAAAGATTGCATCGTATCCGCCGCATGTCATGGGGCTATCGGCCCAAAGACCGCGCATTGGCTTCTGTCTTGCTTTGGTTTGATCCATGTCTGACTGCCCCCGGTACTGTGAAATCTTCGGCCCCGGCGCGTGTGCAGGGGTATTTGACAAAAAGGAGTGTGTGATGAGCACGTACAGGGAAGAATCGTTGCCGGAAACACTGCAAGACATGTCCGACCGTTTCGGAAAGCCCTTTGTCCGGCACATGATTGAACGCTTCGCGGGTATAACTCTTATTATTCCCGCCAAAACCCGGAAGACGCGGCTAGCTCGGGAATTGTGCGCCTTCTTGGGGCAGGATGCCCTTTCCGACTTTCTGCACACCTATGGCGGTACGAGAATCTATATCCCCACTTTGCGCCGGGCGAAGATCCGCGCACGGGACATGGACATCAACGCCGAGCGGGACGAGTTGGCTCGTAAGGGGCTGAGTGAAAGAGCGCTTGTCGCCAGGCTCGCCAGGCTGCACGGGCTTTCCGAACGGCAGGTGTGGCGCATTTTAAAACAGCCGAGAACCTCGGACAACAGGAAGGCGGCGTTATGACGGTCTTACGCTTCACCTTGTCCTGCACGCCCACGGCACAGGCCCGAGTCCGGCACACCGTCCGTTGTGGGCACAGCGTGGCTTACAAGTCTGCCGGGCAGAAGAGCGCGGAAGCCGTGCTTGACGATCTTCTTTCGAAGCGCGCCCCGGAAAAGCCTTTAGATGGGCCGCTCGTACTCGAATTCATCGCGGGGATGCCCATACCTGCATCGACCTCGAAAAAACAACGAGAGGCCATGTTACGCGGCGAAATCGCCCATACGAAGAAGCCGGACCTCGACAACATGGCGAAGCAGCTCAAAGACGCCATGACGCGCGCGGGGTTCTGGAGGGATGATAAGCAGGTGGTGGCCCTACGCTGTTCAAAACGCTACGCCGCCGTCCCGCATTGGGAGGTAGCCGTGTACACACAGGAGGAAGCGTAATGAATGAACGGAAATTGCTGCTCGGCTGGAAGGCCATCACAGCCTACACCGGAGTTAGCCGCCTCCTCATGATCCGCTACGCCTACCCCGTCCACGACTGCGACAGGGCAACTCATCACGGGTACGGCGTCTGTGCCTATACCGACGAGCTTGACGCCCACAAGGAGGCTACCAGTGCATAACATCGACATCACGATACTTGGTGAACAGGCTCTTGTGGCACTCATGCAGCGGCTGTCGGAAGCACGCGGGAAGCACCCTGTTTTCGCGGAGGGCAAATACCATGCGCTCGGCGTTATCGGGGAGGAGTACCGTGAGCTTGTATACGCCGTTGAGCACGAAACTCCGGAGCGTATCCGCGACGAAGCCCTCGATGTAGCTGTGACCGCACTGCGGCTATGGCTTGGGGAACACAAGGTTGGTGCTCATGAGTGACGTGTGGGTGAGTCAGTTCGAACTGTCAGAGGCCATCGGCGACGTGGGGGCGGTCATCCTCTGCGCACAGTGCGGTGGACGTTCATACTTTATCCCCCGGAAGCCTACAGGGTTTCTTCTGGAGTTGCTTGGTCGGCAGCGTATGGCGGCCCTCTGCACCGAATTTGGGGGGATGCAGATCGTCGTGCCCAACCTGCGCCGTGGTGAACCGTTCAAAGGACGTATCCTGTCCCGTCTGGAAGCAGGGGAGAAGCCGGACGCCATCGCCGAAGCCCTTGGCGTGACCACTAGGTACGTCCGTCGGCTCAAAAAGCAGCTTTGCGGGAACCCGGAACCACAGCAGCAATATCGGCTGTTGTAGAATCTTGTTCACGGTGTCCTCCCCCTATTCTCTTGTGCGAGAGTGGACGCAGGAGGATATTTTTTATGGCTGTTCTTCCCTTGCGCCACTTCTCCCCGGTCGAATTCCGCTGCAAGTGCGGGTGCGGCGCGGGCATGGAGAAGATGGACGCCGACCTGCTCCAGATGCTCGACGAGGCCCGTGATCTGGCGGGCATCCCGTTCCCCCTTTCTTCCGCCTACCGCTGCCCCAAACACAACAGGGCGGTCGGCGGTGTGCCCACCTCAGCGCACACTCGCGGCTATGCCGTGGATATCCGCTGTGTGGATTCCCATTCCCGTTTCGTCATGCTGCAAGCCCTGCTTGAGGCCGGATTCCGGCGCATTGAGCTGGCTCCGACATGGATCCATGTGGACAACGACCCGGACAAGCCCCGTGACGTGGCCTTTTACCAGCATGGAGGCAAGTACTGATGGAACAGACCGTGATTGATTTCATCCTTTCGACCTTGATGAGCCTTTCCGCGCAGTATCCCGACGCGGCGTGGCTCGTGACCGCCCTGAGCGTAGTCATGACCGTATGCGGGCTGTGCGCCGTGGCCACCGTATGGATGCCTGTCCCCAAGGAATCGGCGGGGCTGTATGCCGCCGTGTACCGCTGGGCCCACGCCCTTGCCGCGCACTTCGGACAGAACAAGGGCGCCGTGGCTGACGGCAAGTCCGAAACCGTGAAGGCCGAAGTCAAGGCCGTGACGGGAAAGTGATGTGCGGGCCGTCCTTGAGTTCCTCACCTCGTTCGTTGAACTCATCACGCTGTGGCTTCGTCAACGGTACGGCGAACGCCGCGAGGCTGATCGCGCTGCTGTTCGTGATGACGCTGGCGGCGAGTGGGTGCGCTCGATGGGCGGAACCGACCGCCGCGACAAGCCCGGCTCCGCTGACGCCGGGGGCCGTCGTGACGGGTGAGTGGTCCTACACCTACCGGGGCGAGACGTTCACCGAGCCCGGCGAGTGGGTGCACCTGCCCGCAGGAGAGGCCGGGAACCTGCTCCTGTGGATCAAGGGCGTTGAGGCTGGAAGCTGATGGAGCATACACTGGACCACGAATCCCGGCTTTCCCGCATTGAGGCATTGCTCGAAGCGCTCAACCAGCGGCTTGACGACGCGATACTCACGCAACTCCGCGACCATGGAAAACGCATTCGGGATCTTGAGGATCATATCTCGGTTATGGCCGAGACGTGCGCGCGGGAACGCGGGGAGCGGCAGGGCAGCAGGACAACGGCCATCGCCATCATAACCGCCCTCTCGGGAGTTGGCGGTTGCATCGGTGCCATTGTGGGCCGGATGTTTTGAGAATGCCCTGTGCATGAATGGACACCTACGCGCTCCAGCGTCAGCTTCTTCAGGCAGAACTTCCTCCAACGGAAAAGCTTGTAGGTATGGTGCTCGCCCTACACATGGACAAACGGACCGGAAAAATCCGCGTGCGGCAGGAAACCGTCGCGCAGGAGTGCGGCGTGTCTGTGCGAACAGTGCGCAGGGCCGTTGCTGCGCTCGTATCCTCCGGGGTGTTCACTTCCACGGCAACCGGACGCTCCTCGGTTTTGGCTGCCGGTTCTGGAAAGAGTACTGGAAGAGTGGACCGGCCACCGGTGTCCTATCAGACCGGTCACGGGTGTCCGCAATTGAAGCGGAAAAGGGCCCCTTGGGAGTATGATTTGGCGCACAGTACGAGGCCCGAGGAAGAGGAGAAACGAGGGCATGAAAGTTTTTTGAGAGAACAGGAAGAACGCAGGCCAAACGGGGGGTGCGACGATGGCGGCACGATTTGATTGGGAATCCATCCGGGCCGAGTACGAAGTAGGGGCGAGCCAGTCCGATCTGTCCAAGCGGTACGGTGTGAGCCGGACGGCCATCCAAAAGCGCATCCGGGCCGAAGGATGGGTGCAGGATATTTCCGGCACCGTGAACCGCATGGCAGAGGCCAAGGTTGCGGGCGTAGTTGCAGGCTGCAACCCTCAAAAAAAGGCCGAAGCCTTGGACCGCGCCGCCGAAGCCAAGGCCGCTGTCATCACCCGCCACCAACGGGAGTGGGATCGGCATCAGTCCATTATGGATGAGGCATTGTCCGAAGGCAGCTTCGACAAGGCCAAGCTCGCCAAGATCACCGCCGAGACGATCAAGATCCGGCAGGAGGGGGAGCGCAAAGCGTGGGGCATCGTGGACAAAACCGCCTTGGATCACACTTCATCCGACGGTTCTCTATCTCAGCGTCCGGTGGATCTCTCGCACCTCTCTCCGGACGAATTGCTTCGCCTGACAAAGGAAGCCTTCAAAACGCCGGATCATGAGTAGCCCCGCCATCCTTTCCGATATCCGGAAGGCACTGGCCCGTAGCTGTCTCGCGGCCTTCGTGCGCTACACCATGCCCGGCTACCGCATGGGATGGGTGCATGAGGAAATCTGTTCCGAGCTGGACACCTTCCTTGCTGACGTCGTAGCCGGGCGTTCCCCGCGCCTCATGCTGACTATGCCGCCCCGCCATGGGAAAAGCGAGCTGGCCTCCCGACGTTTCCCGGCTTACGCCTTGGGCCGTTATCCTGATCTATCCGTCATTTCAACGAGCTACGCCGCCGACCTGTCCTCGCGCATGAACCGCGACGTCCAGCGTGTCATCGACAGTCCGGAATACCGGGAACTCTTTCCCGGCACGGCGCTGTACGGCAAGAACATCCGCACCGTGGGGAACGGTTCCTACCTCCGCAATTCAGATATATTCGAGGTAGTGGGGCACGCTGGATGCTACCGTTCCGCTGGCGTGGGCGGCGGCATCACGGGCATGGGCGGGCATATCGTCATCGTCGACGACCCATTCAAAGACCGGGCATCCGCCGATTCCCCGACCATCCGCCAGAACGTCTGGGACTGGTACACGTCCACGCTGTACACGCGCCTCGCGCCCGGCGGGGGGGGTCTCATTATCAATACGCGCTGGCACATGGCCGACCTTTCCGGGCGGCTGCTTGAGGCCGCCGCACGGGGGGAGGGCGACCACTGGCGTGTGGTGGACTTCCCCGCCATCGCCACGGCGGACGAGCCACATCGTAAGGCCGGGGAAGCCCTGCACCCGGAACGTTACCCGCTGAGCCAGCTCCTTGCCATTAAGAAAGCCCTCGGCACACGCGACTGGGAGGCCCTGTACCAGCAGCGGCCTACGCCCGACGGCGGCGCCATTTTCAAATCCGAGTGGTTGCGCTTCTGGCTCCCCAAAGATCTGCCAGAGCAGTTCGACCAGCTCCTTATCTCGTGGGATATGACGTTCAAGGACGGCGACGATACCGACTTTGTTGTGGGGCAGGTGTGGGGCCGCAAGGGGGCCGACCGCTACCTCCTCGATCAGGTCCGGCGGCGCATGGGATTTACGGATACGGTCGCCGCGTTCCGGGCGCTCGCCGCTAAATGGCCCGGCGCAACCCGTAAGCTGGTGGAGGATAAGGCCAACGGCCCGGCGGTTATCGACGCGCTGAAACATGCCGTGCCCGGTATCATCCCCGTGGAGCCGGACGGCAGCAAGACGGCTCGCGCCCATGCTGTGACTACGTTCTTCGAGGCTGGGAACGTCCTGCTCCCGCACCCTGAGCATTGCCCGTGGGCGCGGGAGTACGTCGCGGAACTGACACAGTTCCCCGGTGCGCCCCACGACGACCAAGTGGACGCCACAACACAGGCGCTGCGTGATTTCGATACCAAGCGGCCCATGTGCATCAACCCCGCCATCCTCAATCAGCCACGTATGGGAAGGAGAATATAAATGAATGTAAAGAGTTAGAGTCCTGCTTCTTGACATCTTTCCTTCACAAAAGGGTTCTCGTTACCTTGTAGTCTTTCAATACGTCTGGCCCGCGTGCATTCCCACGCATCAACCGGATACATCTTGTCCCATGCGTCCATGAGCTGCGTCTGCTGGCGGCTCATGCGGTAGCGCGGGGCGTAGGCGTCGGCCATATACTTGTAGGTCCGGGCAATTTGTCCCCTTGATCTGATAGGCGGCTCGGCCTTTCTGTCCGCAATCTTCATCTCACAACTCCCGAAGTCCGGCTTTTCTCCCGGCAACATCTGAAAGTTGTAGTTCTGGCGTAGGGCATTCACCGCGCCGATGGCCGGATACAGATTGTACAGGTCAGCCTGCATGAGCCTGTATTCCCGGCTGACCTTCTCGGCGCACTTGCGGCCTTTGAACGCCTTTCCCCTGTTGTCCACGCACTGCGCGTCGCCCTCGCGCCACTCAGCGAACGCCTGCCCGAAGTTCTCGGCGGGGACCACGTGTTCCCATTCCACCTTCCCGGCCCGCTTCTCGTGCTTCGCGGCAGTAAAACCCTCCGGCAGGGTGACGTTCTTCTTCTCGTCGAACGCCGCCCCGCAGTAGAGCGTGATCCGATGGTCATAATAGACCTGCCGTTCCAGCGTCTTCTTGGCCTTGCTGAACGAATCGTTCCATTCGTTGCCCGCGGCCTGCGCCTCGGACGTCATAACCAGCGCGGCCAGCAGAAACACCATGATGCTTTTGTACATGCGGATACCTCCCTAAAGGTATCCATGTATATATAGATTAATCTATATTAATACAATATGAAAGGTGTCCCACAGCCAAGCCCCCCGAACCTTGTTCACGGTGTGTTTTCTTTTTGGCTCGTAGCATTATGGGCACATGAGCAAGAAGCGCACTTATCGACACGCCACCTCCATACCTCAAGTGCAACCGTCGCGCCGTCTGAATCTCTCCCCGGACGTGCGCGGCGGCCTTGCTCAGTCTTTGCCACCTACGCCCGACGACATCAGCCGGTTGTACGGTCCTGCGAAGACGCTCGGCGCGCCCGAAGAGGTGCAGCTTGCGATGGATGCGCGGCTTGCGGATTCCGGCGTCTATTCCCTGCTCCAGCACTCGCTTGAGCTTGGGGTCGGGATTGCGCCGCAATTCATGGGCTACGGCGTCCTCCAGAACCTTGCCCAGAACGGCCTGATCCGTGCCTGCGTCGAGACGGTATCCGACGACATGACCCGAGCATGGATTGAGTTCAAGCGCGAAGGGGAGGGCGGCGACGAGTCATTGCTCACCGACCTTGCGCAGGCGTGCAAGAGGTTCGCACTGCAACGCCTTTTCCATGAGGCGACCGAGCTTGTGGGGTACGAGGGCGGGGCCTTCCTTTTCATCGACACCGGAGCAGTCGGGGAAGAGCTGGAACGCCCGCTGAACGTCAGCCCGTATTCCGCCGAACTCAGGCCCGACGGCGTGCTGCGCTTCGTCGTCATCGACCCCGTGAACGTCTTCCCCGGAGACTACAACAGCCTTTCGCCGCTTGAGCCGGACTACTTCCGCCCGCGCTGGTGGTGGGTGCTCGGGCAGCGGGTGCACGCCTCGCGCCTCATCCGATTGGTTGCGAACGAATGCCCGGTGCTGCTGCGGCCCGCCTACAATTTTTTGGGCATCCCGCAGGCGCAGATCCTCTGGGATTACGTCCTGCATTTTCAGGAATGCCGCGCCGCCGAAGCCCGGCTACTGACCAAGTTTTCGCTGACCGTCTTCAAGACGAAGATGGAAGACATCCTGTACTCAGCCGGGGGCACCGCTCAGATCGATACCCGCATCCGGTACATGATTCAGACCATGACCAATGACGGCGTGCTTGCCGTCGACAAAGAATCGGAAGACGTGGTCAAGCTGGAAACCCCGCTTTCAGGCGTGACCGACATCGTGCGCCAGTCCCTTGAAATCCTCGCCGCCCTGAACCGAACCCCGGCGGTCAAGCTGCTCGGCATCAGCCCGTCAGGGTTTAATGCCACGGGCGAATCGGACATCCGCAACTATTACGACCATGTCAGGAGCCAGCAGGAGAAAGTCCTGCGCGACGGCATCAAGAAGGCGCTCGACTGTATCCAGCTCTACCTGCGCGGAACCATCGACCCGTCCGTGACGTTCGACTTCGCGCCCCTCGGCGAAGAGGATAGGGCGGCCCTTGCGACGCTCCAGAAGACCAAGGCCGACACCATCGCCGTCTACATGGATCGGGACATCATCTCTCAGGAAGAAGCCCGGCAATCCCTTGCCAGTGACCCGGACAGCGGCTTCTCCGACATCGACCCGGCGGAAGTGCCGCAGGGCAATGGAATGCCTGATGCCCTGCCGGAAGCCGGGGAAGAGGGCTTGATGCCCGACATCGACGATGTGGACAAGGCAGGGGCCGTCTATGGCTAAGGTCATCCGCGCCATCAAGCCCAACGCGGGCATCCGGGCGAAATACCGGAAGCGGCTGGTGTCGCTTCTCGACGAGATGCAGCGTTCCGTCGTGTGGTGGCTGCGCGCCGAGTACAGGAAGCAGGAAACCCGCATAGCACAGGATGCGTCCCCGGCGAGTGACCTGCAAGACCGCCTCAAGAGCCTGTTCCGGTACTGGACGAAGCGGTGGAGGGAAAGCGCGGAGAGTTTTGCACGGGAGTTCGTGGGCAGTACGAGGCGGCGCACGGAAGCCGGGATGCGGCAGGCCCTCAAGGATGCGGGCTTCACGGTAAAGATGAAGGCCAGCACCCGGGCCATGAATGATGTGGAACGGGCGTTGCTACTGGAAAATTACAATATCATCAAGTCCATTCCGCAGCAGTACATTACCGAAGTTACCGGGCTTGTAATGCGTTCCGCCAGCATGGGCCGGGACGTGGAGTTCCTCGCCGACGAACTGCACAAGCGGTACGAGATCACCCGGCGCCGGGCCGAATTCATTGCTCGCGATCAATCCAACAAGGCGACCGAGGCCATCAAGCGGGTACAGGACAAGGAACTCGGCATCACCGAAGGCGTCTGGGTACATGTGCCGGGAAAGAAAACGAGCCGCCATACCCACCAGCTCATGAATGGGAAAAAGTTCGTCATCGCGGAAGGTCTTTACGACTCTGACGTGAAGCGCAAAGTGCTTTGCGGTGAGCTTCCGGGGTGCCAATGCACGTACCGGGCCGTTATTCCTGAATTTGGAGACTAGTCTATGTATCAAAGTAAAGGCGTCACCTTCGACGCGGCCCCCTCACAGCGGGAAACCGACGAGAACGGGTTCCTGCACGTCGGGGCGTCGCACATCACGAAAGCGACGGTGAACCCCTATTACGGGCGGGAGATTCCGGGCTGGCAGGAAGCCGGGCTTGACCCCGAGGCTGTCTATTACGGGCTTCGTGACCCGGAAGAACTTCAAGCATCGCTTGAGACATGGGCCGGGCTGCCGCTGCACATTGAGCACCACATCGACAGCGCGGAAGAGCCGCAGAAGCTCACCCGCGTGGGCGCGGTGGGCACGGGCGCGGTCTGGAACCCGCCGTATGTGGATGCGCCGCTGACCGTGTGGGATCGGGCCGCCATCGACGCCATCGAAGACGGTTCCTTCCGGGAACTCTCCTGCGCCTACCGCTACGACCCGGATTTCACGCCGGGCAGCTACGAGGGCACCCCCTACGATTTCATCATGCGGAACATCCGAGGCAACCACGTCGCGCTGGTCGAAGAAGGGCGGGCCGGGCCGGACGTGGTGGTGGCGGATTCTCATCCAACTTCAACGAAAAAAGGAACGCTTATGGGCACGTTTAAGAAATGGTTCCGGGGCGCGCAAGACGACAACCCGGACATCGAAAAGCAGGAAGTGGAGCTTGCGCAGGCCATCATCGACCTGCACAAGGTCGACCCCGTGACTGGCGAAATCGTGGATATCACCGAAGACGAGGACAAGGTGGAGGAAATCCGTAAGCTCATCGGTGAACTGTCCGCCAAACTCGACCCCGAGGACGTCAAAAAACTGACGGACTCCCTCTCCGATCTGGCCTACTCCAAGGCCACGGGCGACGAGAAACCGGAGAAAAAGGAAGCGATGGACGAAGAAGCCAAGAAAGCTATGGACGCCTGCGGGCTTGATGCGGAAGACCCCGCAGAATCCCGCGCCTTTGCCGAAGGCGTGAAATACGGCGAGGAACTGGAGCGCAATCCGGACGAACGCAGGAAGCTCGACCGCGAGCATGAGTCCGAAGGTATGAAAAAGGCTATGGATGCCTGCGGCCTCGACGCCGAGAACCCGCAGGAGAGCAAAGCCTTTGCCGAGGGCGTCAAGTACGGTGAGGAGCTGATCCGGAACCCCGAGGAACGGCGCAAGCTTGACCGGGAACACGAATCCGAGGGCGAACGCCGCGAGCTCGGCAAGGACGAGGACAAGGACGCGGCCATTAAGCGCATCCTCGCTTCCGTCCCCGACCTCACACCGGAGCAGAAAAAGAAGCTGACCGACTCCCTCGCCGATCTCGCCTATTCCCCCGCGACCGGAGATGAAGCCCCGGACGACAAGGGAGCCGCTCAGGACAGGGCATTCCGCCGCCGTGGTCCGCGTCCTCTCACCGCAATGGACGCCGCCCGCATCAAGGCATCCGCAGTCGCCGAAGCGCAGGAGCATATGCGGAACCTCACCCGTGCCGTGCGCGACGTGCGCGGGCTGGTGGGCGAACTCGACCCGTTGTCCTTCGACTCCGCGTCCGACGTCTACGGCTACGCGCTGGAGCAGCTTGGGGAGAATCCCCGCAAGTATCCCCGGCAGGCATGGCCCGGTATGATCGATATCCTCCGCAAGCAGAAGGCGACACCTTCCGTTGCCCGTGACGCGGCCCCCGTCGGGCGCATGTCCGGCAGCTTCGCCGGGCTTTCCAATATCACCATTGCAGAATAGGAGGCACACCATGCCTTTGCAGTCCCAAGTCAATCTCTCCGTCGCTCCCGGCGTTGCGGGCGATAAAGCGACGCCCGACCAGAGCATCTACACCCCGCTCAACCCTCTGGCGGCGGTGGCCCTCCCTGTGGGGCGCTTCGTCTTCCCTGTCGTGGATTCCGGCGTGATCGACAACACGCAGGCCACCAACGTTGCGGGCACCGCCACAGCCGTGCTCGGCTTCGTGGAGCGCGTCATCAACTACGTGAACTACGAAATTTTATCTGACGGTACCCTGACTGTCCCGGCAGGCTCGAACCTCACCGTGGCCGTGAAGGGCGACTATTGGGCCGTTTCCACGACCAAGGCCACGGTGGGGCAGGCCGTCCTTGCCTCCACCGCTGACGGTTCAATCAGCACCGGGACCCCCGACGGGACGCACCTCGATACGGGGTGGGTCGTCAAGACGCCAGGTGAAATCGGGGAACCGATCATCATAAGCAATTGGGGACAGGCCGCAGCGTCGGGATCCGGCGGCGACACCTCGAACCTGATGCAGAAAGATTTCAGCAACGCCACCGGAGCGCTCGGCGTGGCCAACGGCGGAACTGGCGCAACCACTGCGGAACAGGCCCGCACCAACCTCGGCGCAGCCGCCGCCGGAGCGTAGGAGGTACTACATGAATCCGACTTTTGAACAGGCCAAGCGCTACGGCTTTATCTTCCCGGGCGCCCGCATGTGGGCAACCCCGGAGAACCGCGCCCGCATTGCGCAGGACGCCGCGCTCATCACTACTCCGAACACGACCGTCCCCGCCGAGCTTCTGGCGTATATCGACCCGATGGTCATCGAAATCCTGACCGCGCCCCGGCGCGCCCGTGAAATCTTCGGCGAAGAGAAGAAGGGCGACTGGACGACCCCGTACATGAAGTGGCGCGTGGACGAAATGACCGGAAAGACCGAGCCGTATTCCGACTATGCCAACGGCACGACTTCGGGCGTGAACTCCGAATGGCAAACCCGCGTGCAGTACGTCTTCCAGACGTCCATCACCTACGGAGACTTTGAAGTGGACATGTCGAGCACGGCGAAAGTCAACCTCGCTGCCTCCAAGCAGCGTGCGGCCGCCAACGTCATCGACATCGACCAGAACCGTTTCTACCTGCTCGGCGTCGCCGGGAAGGAAATCTACGGCATCCTTAACGATCCGAACCTCCCTGCTGCGATCACCGCAGGGGCCACGGGCACGGGCGGCTCCACGAAATGGGCCGACAAGACCACGGTGCAGATCTACAATGACGTCCTCGCCCTGTTCGCGCAGCTTTCCGAGCAGTCCAGCGGCCTCATTGACAAGGACACGCCCCTCAAGCTCTGCCTCTCCCCCGAACTGGCCGTTCGCCTCGGCGCGGCTACCGATTTCAACGTGTCCGTGCTGGATATGTTGAAGCGGTACTTCACCCGCATTGACATCGTGACCGTCCCCGAGCTGCACAGCATGACCGCCGGGGAAACCATGTTCCTCATCGCCCCCGAAGTGAACGGGCAGCGATCCGGCACGCTGGCCTTCGGAGAAAAGATGCGTGCTGGACGCGTCGTGCCCGACCTGTCCAGCTTCCGTCAGAAGTTCGTCGGCACCACCTACGGCGGTATCGTGCTCATGCCCTTTGCCTTTGCGCAAATGACTGGAGCTTAGCCCCATCCTCCCCCCATGCGAAAGCCCCAACCGCCTGTTTAACGGTTGGGGCTTTCTTTACATCTTTGGGCTCTGCTCAGTAATGATAACTTCTGTCCTCTACATGCAAAAAGTAAGCAGAAATGCGCCTCGGTGTCCTGATAGTCGTTCTTTGACAAGGGAATAGGGAAAGGATAGAAAACCGCTGTGGGGCACTCTCCTGAAAGGAGGGTACTCCATGCGACACTTCCTCCGGGACGTCGCTGTCCAAGTGATTGGCGGCGTCATTGTGGCTGTGGTGATTCGGTTCATGCTGAACCAATAACGCAGTTGCCCCGGTAGGAGGTGCGAACTCCAACCGGGGCGCAAACTTGAGATGATCAATCTCGGGAGGGTGTCCCACGGGGCGGCAGGTGTGTCACCACTTGCCGCCCTTCCTTTTTTCAATAGCCATTCCCGTGCTCGGGGTCAAGGGCTATCCTAGCATCAACCTGTTCGCGGTCTTCGCGGCACGGATTGCCGCTCTCATTTCCGAGATTCCCGCGTCAATCCACGTCTGGGCGTTGTACGAGTTGGACTGTAGGATGCCGAGAAGCGGATCCTTCGAGATGTTCTGCTGGGAACATACCCGGTTCAGCAGTTCGGGATAAGTGCTCTCCTTGACGCGCAAGAGCTCGTTGACGAATCGGTGGAGCCGGGAGCGGGTTTCCCCCGCGAATTCGATCCATTCCTCTTCGAGGCGGTCGAGGGCCGCGATGCGGGCGGCGTAGACGCTGGAGGCGGGAAGCGACGGGTACGGAATCGCGGATTCCGCCGTGGGTATGGCATTGATGGCGCGGACGCGGACGGAAAGCAGGAACTCGCGGGCCTCGGGCATAAGCCGGGAGGGGAGCTGCTTGTATTCGGCAATGCGGAAGTGACGGTTGAACTTGGCCCATATTTCGGCGCGGGCCTTGCCCTGCACCGCCGCCGGGTATGTCGAGAGCTTGGCGTCAACGATGAGCTTGAGCTCGGCACGTTCCGACGCGCTGATCAGCTCATCGTTGAGCGTCACAGGCTCGGCAACGGGCACCCTGTCGCCGTACTGCTCGATCACGTCGAGCACCCACTTGCGGAACGCCTTTGCTACCGGAGTCCGGGCGAACATGGCGAGGAGGTGGCAGCCGCGCAAGCTGAAGATGCGAGAACGCCCCTCAGATCCAAATTGGATCTCTGCGCTGTTTTCAATAAGTTGCGTCATGTCACTGGAAAATTCGTCTTCATTGCGGTGATAAAGGCGCGTGACATAATTATCGTTGGCATAGCCCAAGGCACGAGCAAGCTCAGAAGACTTGAACCAAGGCTGATTGTCGCGGGTGACGGGGGAGAAGGTAAAATTGTTGAAACAGAGGGGATGTAACATGAGAGGCTCCTTGAGGAATTTTCAGGTTCCTAAGAAGGCATCTTCCCCAATAGAAGATGCCGGGTGCTGAAAACGGCTCAAGGAACCGCTGGCGGCCTTTAGCTTTCGCTTGGACATATCCGCCACACCCGGCAAACATTGGATGCAATTATAGCCCAAAAGACAGCCAAGAAAAATCTTGACTTTTACAAAAGGGCACAAAAAAGCGCCATACTGTCGGGTGGCGTTGTCCGCCTTGAGGTGTTTTCAGGCACCGTAGGAAGACAACGCCATATTTTTATGAGACTGTCAAGCGTTTTTGTAATGTTCTATTGCCATCTAGACAGCCTTCTCTACAGCGAGTATCGTCAATAAATCTTCAGGGTTTTCCCCACGCACGTGGGGGTGTTTCTGGTAAAGGGAACCGCCATTGAGCGGTTCAGGAGTTTTCCCCACGCACGTGGGGGTGTTTCTATACGGAGACGGACACGCTGACGCTGGCCACAGTTTTCCCCACGCATGTGGGGGCTGTAAGTAAAAAGCCCCGTTCAGGGCGGGGCGTTAAAAAGATTCTATCGTAATAAGCTGCAGTCGTCGGCTACCACATTGCCCAGTGCCATACCTTTAACAGTGCACATGAGGGAAACTTTCCCCCCTTTTCTTAAAGACGCGGCAGAATCAGTTTGCCCGCGCTCCAAATCGGCAAAAATATTTTCTAAAAAACCTGTCCCTTCGAGGGTCAATCTCGCTAGTCCGGTAACTGATTTGGATATATCAGTTACTGTTCCAGTAATGATAATCTCTTTCCCCTTGTATTTTTGGTCAGCGGCAATTTCGTTGGACTTGTACTCACGGACAAGCTGGACAGACGTGATCCGAGGCATTTTTGCTATTCTCTCCTGCTCGGCTGCGGCTCGCTCAGCTTGTTTACGCAGTTTATACTCTTCATTGGCAGCTTCAATACGGGCTTTCTCTTCTGGAGTTTGCGTTACCGCCTTGAATGCTCCAATAGCGAAGAAGATAAGGAAAATATAGCCTATCCATTTGATAATTTTTTTCCCGAATATTCCTGATGAACTCCCTTTTTTTCTGTCAGCATCAGTTACAGGACGCCCACATTTAGGGCAAGCCGCTGCGGAAGTCGAAACTTTGGATTTGCAATCCGGGCATTTGAAGGTAGCCATACATCATCCCCCTTATTATAGATGAGGCTATCATGGCATAGGCCGTTTCAAAAATCCACCGCCGCCGCCCCGAAAGGGGCTTTTGTTTTGCCCTGTGCGAACCTTGTTCACGGTGTGCCCCCACGCCGCCATGAGGCATTATAGCCGAAACACTATGGAGGTTCAGCGATGGAAAATTCCCCCTTGGCTTTTTTTGAGCATGAAAAGTTCGGTTCTCTTCGTGTCGTCAGAAGGGAGCAGGGCGAACCGTGGTTCATGGCGAAAGACGTATGTGGATGTCTCGGTCTGGATACCAGTAACCTTTCAAAAATGCTGGATGAAGACGAGCTTTCGACCTGCCCCGTACAGTATACGGATCAGGTCAGGAATCTTTCCGTCGTATCCGAACCCGGCCTGTATTCCCTCATCCTCCGTTCCCGCAAGCCCGAAGCCAAGGCGTTCAAGCGGTGGGTGACGCACGAGGTCATCCCCTCCATCCGCAAGACGGGCGGGTATCTGGCAACGAAACCCGACGATACCCCCGAAGCCATCCTTGCCCGCGCCGTGCTGGTCGCGCAGGACACCATCAGGCGCATCGAAGCCGAGCGCGACGATGCAATCCGCACCAAGGCCGAAATCGGTTCACGCCGCGAGGCCACCGCAATGGCAACCGCCTCCGCAGCCGTACGCAAGGCTGCGGCTCTTGAGAACGAACTTGGGCGGGGCAGGGACTACAAGTCCGTGAAGGGCATCCCGTGGTTCCTTGACATCTTCGCAGATACGCCAGCCGCGTACTCCGTCGCGGGACGCAAGCTTTCCGATATGTCCCGCCGTATGGATTACGAAATCCGGGAAATCGAGGACAGCCGTTTCGGGAGCGTGAAGGCGTACCACGTCGACGTGATCGAAGCCTTCCGGCTGTCCCTGAAAAACGACCTGAACATGCTGGGCAAGTACCGCCTTCGCCGTGCCGCATAGCCGAACTTTGTTCACGGTGATTTCGTCTCGGCTCTTTTGCCATGATGACCAAAACAACGGAGGGATACAGAGATATGGCCAGACCCAAAAAGAATACCGCCCCGGAAACAACGCAGGCGACGAAGACGGATACAGTGATGGTCGCCCTGAACCGGACGACCGGGATCATGTTCCCCATGCCCGACGGACGCAAAGTGCTCATCGAAGGCAACGCCGCCAGCCTGCGCGGAAAGGAAAAGGGCGTGTTGCCCGTGGGCGCGTTCGGGCTGACGCGGGTGAACGCCGACGATTGGGCGTACATTGAAAAGACCTATGGCCCGCACATGGAAATCTTTAAGTCCGGGCTTATCTTCGCGCAGGCGCGCAAGGCCGACGCCGTGGACGAGGCCGACGAAAGGGCGGAACTGCGCAACGGGCTGGAGCCCGTGGACGTGGAGAACGACCCCAAGGCGCAGACCGAACCGCTCCAGAGCAAGGCGGGGTTCTAAGCCGTGGCTGTTGTTGTCTTTGACCCGCAGGAGTTCCGGGAGGCCTATCCGCGCTTCGTCGATCCGAAGACCGGGCAGCCTCTCCTGACCGATGCACAGCTTCGGCAGGCATTCGACGTCGCCTGTCTGCTCTTGGACAACACAAACTCATCCCCGGTTCCTTATGATCCGGCCCACGGCATCATGATCCGCAAGACGCTTCTGTATCTCCTCGTTTGCCATCTGGCGACGCTGGCCTTGTGGCCGATGGGGCAGGCCGGGCCAGTGGCCTCGGCGACGGAAGGAACTGTCAGCATCAGCTTCTCCGTGCCCCAGGACACCGGGAAAGCCTTTTACGCGCAGACGCCGTGCGGACAGACGTTTTGGCAGGCCATCCAGCCCTATGCCGTGGGCGGTCGCTACTATGCCGCCCGGTATTGGCATCCGTGGGGGTAATGGTGTCCGGAGAACTCGAAAAGCTGCTCAAGCGGTACATTACCCCCGATATCGTCGTGAAGGCCGGGGTGCTCGAAAATGCGACGCGGGGCGAAGGTGGTACTCCCGTCGCAGAGTATGCGGCGTACAACGAATACGGCGCAACAATCGAAATCCCTGAGCGGACGCAAACCTTGTACTTCAAGCGGAAGCGTGACGGCAGCGTCGGGAATCGGTTCGTGAAGAAGGGCAAAAGTGATTTTGCGCAGGATGCGTCGGTCAAAGCCCACACCGTCACCATCCCCTCACGGCCTTTCCTGCGCTCAACGCTCGATGCCAAGGCAGACGCATGGTGCGATAACCTCGCGGAAGCGTTGGAAGCCGGACGGACGCCGAAAGAGGCGATGCGGCTTGTGGGACGCCGCATGGCAGACGACATTCAAGCAACGATCAAGAGTAATATGCCCCCGGACAACGCCGAATCCACCAAGCGCCGCAAGAACGCCAAGGGCGCGGGAAAGGGGACGCTCATCGATTCCGGAAGCCTGCTCAAGTCCATCGATTACGAGGTAGTCAAAAAATGAATCTCCATGAACTTGTGCGTCCGCTTATCAGCATCGTGAACCCTTTCCAGTCGGTCGTGATTCTCGTCTCCACAGGCTTCACCATAACCGCGCAGTATGAGCAGGTCCCGGCATGGGCCCCCGCCGTTGAAGTCATGGCGCAGCCTCAGCCTGTCGCCGACAAGACGCTGCAATTCCTCGTGCAGCAGCGCCAGAACACGATCTGGCACGACTTTTATCTTTCAGGGGACTGGTCGGCCCTTGATCGTCCGGCGGAGCAGGGCGGCGATCTTCTCTACTGGGATGGCGCCGAGTGGCAGGTAGATCAAGTTCTGGAGCGCTGGAATCCCACGGCAGGCTGGACGAAAATCCGGTGCGTGAAGCTCCGGGAAACCGCGCCGCCGGAAGTCGGGGCCACGGAACCGCCCAAAGGGGGAGACGATGAGTGACGGCATCCTCGTGCAGGCCCTCGGCGATTTTTGTAAGCGTTACCTCGGCGATTCCGCCGTCGTTGTGCGCGGCTACGTCAACCGTGTGAGCAAGCCGAAGGCGAAAAACTACGTGCTCGTCACCCCGATGAGCATGACGCGCCTCTCGACGAACCTGCACCAGACCGAGTGCGGCGGAGAGGCCATCGTGCAGCCGCAGCGCCGCCGTGTCCAGCTTGACGTCTACGGCCCGACCGCCGCCGACCGTGCCCAGACGCTCGCAACGCTCCTGCGCGACGGCGTCGGGTGCCGTTTCCTGCAAACGTACGGGATTGCCCCTCTGTACGTCGAAGACCCGCAGGACATGACACAGGCGGAAGGGGACGAGCAGTACAACCCCCGCTTCATGCTCAACGTGCTGGTTCAGGCAAACCGCGTTGAACACGTTGAGATGGATACTTTTACCGACGCGGAACTTTCCGTGCATCCGCTGGCATAGCAAACACAGGAGGGCGCAATGAGCGTCAATGCCGACAAACTGGTTCAAATCATCCCCCGCATCATCGAGGGCGGCACGCCGGGCCTGACCTTCGCCGGGCTCATCCTTTCGCAGTCCGAGCTTTTGCCCGCAGGTAGAGTCGTTCAGTTCGCCAGCGCGCAGGCCGTGGCGAATTATTTCGGTTCGCTTTCGGAAGAAGCAAGCATGGCTTCCATGTACTTTTCCGGCTATGTGAACACGACGAGCCTCCCGGACAAGATCTTCTTTGCCCGGTACAACGGCGAGGCCGTGGGCGCATGGCTGCGCGGCGCGAAGTATACGGGCAATCTCGCCGTGTTGCAGGCCGTCACCAACGGCGCGATGGTTATTTCCATCGACAACACGCCGCACACGCTTTCCTCCGTGGATTTGTCCGCTGCAACCAGCTTCTCGCAGGTTGCGGAGGCGATCCAGACCGCGCTCACGACGGCGGGCGCGACCGGGGCGAAGGTGACGTACTCCAGCCAGACTGGGGCGTTCCAGATCGACAGCCCGACGACCGGGGCAAGTTCCGCCGTGGCCTTTCCGACGCCGCCGGAAGCCGGGACCGACCTCGGCGCACTTTTGCTGCTCACCGAACAGTCCGGGGCCGTCCAGTCCGTAGGCATGGCCGCGCAGACGCTCCCCGACTGCATGACCAACGTGCTCATGTATGCCCGCGATTGGGTGACGTTCTCCACGGTATGGGAGCCCGAGCTTGACGACAAGATCGCGCTCGCCCAGTGGTGCGCCGGGTATGACACACGTTTCGCCTATGTGCTGTGGGATACCGACAACGCCGCGCAGGTCGCGGGTTCCACGGCCTCGGCGGGGTATCAGATCGCCAAGGTGCTCGAATTTGACGGGACGGTTCCCGTGTTCAACACGCCTGAGCTCGCCGCGTGGGTCATGGGCACGGCGGCCTCTATCAACTTTGAAGAGACGAACGGACGGCTCACATTCGCCTTCAAGCAAGGCGAAGGGCTTGCCGTAACCTGCGACAACGACGAGAACTATGATGCGCTGATCGCCAATGGCTACAACTGCTATGCGGACTTCGCCACGGCCTCCAGCCAGTTCAAGTTTTTCCAGAATGGGCAGGTTTCCGGCAAATGGGGCTGGCTCGACACCTACCTTGACGCCATCGCCATCAAAGACGGCCTCCAGCTTAACCTCCTTGATCTGTTCAAGGCCGTAAAGTGCATCCCCTACAACGAGAGCGGCTACGGCATGATCCGCACGGCATGTCTCGACACCATCACGCGGTTTCTCGACTTCGGGGCTATCCGCACGGGCGTGACCCTCTCGAACACCCAAAAGGTGCAGCTCCTCGCGGAAATCGGGCTGGACGTTTCCCAGACGCTTGAAACGCAGGGCTGGTATATGCAGGTCAAGGACCCCGGCGCGACCGTACGCGGACAACGCCAGTCCCCCGAATGCAAATTTTACTACATGGACGGCGGCAGCGTGCAGCAAATCGTCATGCCCGCCACGGCCATTCAGTGATGAGGTAAAACATGGCTGACAACTTCGGCAACATGACGATTACAGCGGCAAATTGCACGCTTTTCCTGACGGTTCCCGGGCTCTACGACAGTCCCGTGCAGATCGAGGGGTTCAGCACCGACGCGATGGTCAGCGTCGCCACGAATACCCCAGTCGTCGCGGAAAAGGGCGTTGACGGGCATACCTCTTTTGGTTGGGTCCCGACCAACAAAGAAGTTACGATTACCCTCGCTGCGGACTCGCCCAGCCGCCAGATCATGGAAGATTGGGCCACGTATCAGGAAACCGCCCGGGAAGTGATGCTCTGCAATGCCGAGTTCGCCATGCCGAGCATCAACCGGAAGATCACCGGGAAACGGGGCGGCCTCACCTCCGTACAGTCCAGCCCCAACGCCGCTCAGACCTTGCAGGCGAGCGCCTTCGTCATCACCTTTGACCAGTGGACCGCGAGTCCGCTTTAAACCGTGGAGGCCGTCATGCTCAACGAAAAGATCATTGCCATCGACAAGGGCCGCGACGCCGGGAAGACCTTCAAGGTCAAGGAAATGCCCGTCACCAAGCTGGAAAAATGGGCCGCCCGTGCGCTGCTCGCCGTCTTCGGTTCCGAGATGCCCGCCGACATCCGGACGCTTTCAGCGTCTTCGAACACCGCCGCGCTGCTTTCCGCCGGGCTCCGGGGGCTCTCAGGGCTCCGGTGGGAACAGGCAGAGCCGCTCTATGACGAGCTTCTCGGGCAGATCTATCGCGTCCCGAACCCCCACAAGCCCGATGATGCCATCAGGCTTACTCCGCAAAACCTCGACGCCCATGTCGAAGACGTGGGCACGATCTATCGTTTGCGTTGGGAGGCCATCGCCGTCTGTCTGGATTTTTTGCAGGGCGGCGAGGGCTTGACCTCCCGCCTGTCGCAGATCCTCACCCCCTCGGGCTCCGGGACTACGCAAACCTCCCCGGATGCGTCGGCATCCCGGTAAGCCGGAACCTCGCAACGCTGCACGAGATGCAGACAGTGTACGGCCTGTCCGATGCCTACGAGATGCTAGAAATCATCGCCGTGGACGGCCATAACCAACGCCTCTGGAGCAAATTCCATGAACGCAGGTGAACTCGTCGTCAGCCTCTTGCTGAAAGCAGGGGATTTTAAAGCGCAGGTGCAGTCCGCACAGGAGCGGCTGGACGGCGTGCAGGCCGCAGCCGTTGACGCGGGGCGCGCGACATATGACGCAGGCGTCAAGGGGGCCCAAGGTCTTGGCCAGTCTGCCGATGTCGCCTCTTCGTTGCAAGCCGCCTTCGAGGAAGCCGTGCAAAAAGGCCGCGAAATCAGCGAGGTGACGAAAGAGTATCAGCGGATGCGCGAGGAGCTTATCCGCACCGGAGCGGCAAAAGAACGTCTTGAGGCCCTTGATGATGCAGCGAAAAAACTGGGCGTTTCGCTGGAAGACGCGGCGGACAAAGGCGCGTTTGGCTTTGAACGGCTCAAGAGCGTGGCAGCGCAGGCCCTCGCCGTCATCGGCGGCGTCTCCATCCTGAAAAGCTCCATAGCGCAGTATTACGAGCAGGCTCAGGCTATCGAGAAGACTTCGGACGCGCTCGGCATGAGCATTGAAGACTGGCAGGCATGGCAACGGACGGCAGCCGCCGCCGGGGTTGACGCCGAGGAACTTTCGACTCGGTTTATGGATCTGGGCGACTGGATGCAGGATCTCATTTTGCACGACTCCGGGCCGCTTAAGGACGCGACCAAAGACCTGGGGGTGAGCTTCACGGATGCGAAAGGGAAGGCCGTTTCCTTTGAAGAAGGGCTTCTTCGGCTTTCCGACGCCACGTCAAAAATCGACCGCCAGAAGGCGACCTCGATCCTCACGCAGATCGGCTTCGACGAAAAAACCATCCCGCTCATCCTCAAGGGCCGCAAAGGGATTGAGGAGCTTCTGAAAGTCCAGAAGGCTCAAGCCATCTACAGCAAGCAGGACATCGAAAACGCGAAGAAGCAACGGGAGGCGCAGCAGCGGCTCAATGACGCATGGGAGGCCATCTCAGCCCTTTTCGCCAGCACCGTCTCCCCTGCGATCACGTTTTTGACGAACCTGCTCGGCGATCTCCTCGGGTGGGTGAAAGAAAACAAGCAGTTCGTGATCGTCTTCTTTACGGCGTTAGCCGGGGTCATTACGACGCTCATGCTCCCGGCGTTGAGCGCGATGGCGACGGCGGCATGGGCTGCGATTGCGCCGTTTACGCCGTTGATTGCGGGCATCGGCGCGATCGCGCTGGTTGTCGACGATCTCATTACCTACATCAAAGGCGGAGAATCTGCACTTTCCGGGCTCTGGTCGATGTTCGGAACTGGCGATGAAATCGGGGCTCGTTTCAAGGCTATTTGGGAAGGCATCAAAAGTATTCTCGGGGGCGTCTGGGATGCCCTTTCGGGGGTCGCCAAGCTCTTCAACTCCGTTCTTACGCTGGACGGAAAAGGCGTTATCGAAGCCCTCAAAACGATCTGGGGAGGCATCTCCAAAATCAATGATGTGCTTGTCGAAATGCTGAACTGGGTAGCCCAGAAGCTCTACAATTTGCTTCCCGACTGGATCAAGGATTGGCTCGGCGGCGATGAGTCTTCGCGCCCGGAAGAAACGAAGGCCGAGGCTAAGCCCGGCGGGGTCGCCGATTCGATGCGGGTTGGTGATGTCCGCCCGTCTATTCTGCCGCCGCAGGTGCGCGCCGGGGATGCGCGTCCGGGAAGCGTGAGCAACGTCAATAATTCGCGTCAGATGACGTCAACCACCAATGTGGGTGAGGTCAAGGTCTATACGCAGGCTACGGATGCGGAAGGGATGGCCCAAGGAGTGGTTCCGGCACTTCGTAATCAAACCGCGCAGGTAGACAGCGCATTCGGGTACTGACATGGCATTCGGCGCGCTTCCTCCGGGACAGCCCGGAAACTGGTCGATTTTCGATAAAGACGGCGCCAAGGCCCTCGACTTCGACACGTTCTTTTCCTGCTCGATCAAGTCCGAGAACAAAATCAGCTCCAACCCTGTCGAGAAAGGGAGTTTCGCGGATTACAACAAAATCGCTTCTCCCACGGCGGTGTCGGTCGTGCTGGGCCGCACGGGGAAGAGCGACGAGCTTGCGGCGTTTCTGACGGCGCTGGACAAGCTGGCGGAAAGTACCGATCTCGTGAGCATCGTCACCCCTGAGAAGACATTTCTCGACTACAACCTTGTCTCCTACGACTACGACCGCAAGGCCGAAAACGGTGTGGACAGGCTGCTTGTAGGGCTCATGCTGCAAGAGATCCGGCAGGTCGAGCCACAGTACAGTAACGAAACGATAAAGCCAATCAGCAAGGCGCAGGCAAAGAATCCGACCGACGCAAGCACCACGGATGCCGGGAAACAACAGGGGCAGACGACGCAAAAAAGCACACTGAAAAAGCTGGGCGAGGGGATTTTCGGATGATGACCGTACCGCTCCGACAGGAGCCGAACCAGAGCCTCCAGATTGTGCTTGGGGAACAGAACTGCACCCTCCGGTTTATCTCCCGAGGCGTGAACCTGTACTGCGACCTTGCCATTGACCAGACGGTCATCTGGTCTGGGTTCATCTGCCGTAACCTCGTCGGCTTGAAGCTGTACGACTATCTCGCCTTCCGGGGGCAGCTCTACTTTGTCGATATGCAAGGCGAAGAGGATCCGCACTGGTCGGGCCTCGGCGACCGATTCCAGCTCGTTTATGTCGAAGAAGGGGAAACGCTGTGAACACGAGCTTCACCAAAAAGCTGCTTGAAGCGCACATCACGCTCGCTGGGGGAGGCTTCAACACGGCTACCGGGCAAGGTGCGAACACCAAGATCATCCGGCTCGGCATGGATGTGGACATACAGAAGCCTGGCGGGAAAGAGAAGAACAAGGCCAAGGTCAAGATCTTCAACATGCCATTGGCGGACATGGAGACGCTGACGACGCTGGCGTTCAAGCCGTTGCAGGCGTCGAAAAACCGCATTGCTGTGTACGCGGGCGATGAAGAGCACGGGATGTCGCTGGCATTTTCCGGCGATATCGTGAGCGCCGTCCCGAACTTCAACGCGGCGCCGGACCCTTCTTTCGACGTCGAGTGCATCACGGGATACGTCGCCAGCATTACGCCCGTGCCGCCGTTGACGGCGCAGGGTGCGCAGGACGTTGCCACGCTCATGCAGGGGCTTGCGAAGCAAATGGGGCTCGCTTTCGTCAACAGGGGCGTGTCCGTTTCCATTCGCAATGTCGCCATCGTCGGGGGCCCGATGGAACAGGCGCAGCAGCTTGCCCACGATGCCCGTATTGACCTCATCGTGGATGATGGCGAGATGGTCATCTCCCCGCTTGCGACGCTTCGCAGCGATGACGGCGGCTCGACGCCCCTCTGGTCCGCGAAAAGCGGCATGATTGGCTATCCGAGCTTCGATAACGAGGGCGTGACGGTGAAAGGCATCTACGAGCCGAAGCTCCAGCTTGGCGGCCCGGTGCGCATCGAGAGCATCGTCCCTCGCGCATCAGGCCTCTGGCAGGTCGTGAGCCTGAGCCACAAATTGCAGGCAGGCTATCCCGGCGCAACGCAGTGGGTGAGTCAGGTCAAGGCAAGCTATCCCGGCGCGAAGCCGAAGAAGGACAAGAAATAATGCAGGGACAACGCGGCCTCTCGACAAATTCCAGCGAGTACAACGCGCAGGACTTCATGATCAGCCAGATGCTCGGACGCATCGCAACGGCGGAACCCGTTCGTGTGGTCGCCGTCTCCGGCTCGGGTGTCTCCCCGGTGGGCTTCGTCGACGTGCAACCCCTCATCAACTTGGTGACGGGCGAACAGAAGGCGCAGGAGCAGAGCGTGCTCTTCAAGCTTCCCTACCTGCGCATTCAGGGCGGAAAAAACGCCCTCGTCATCGACCCGCAGCCGGGTGACATCGGCCTCGCCGTCTACGCCATGCGCGACACGGAATCGCTCAAGGAAAGCCGGGGGAAGGATGGAAACGTCAATCCGGGGTCAGCCCGCGCCATGAGCAAAGGCGACGGCTTCTATCTCGGAGGCTTCTTGAACGCCGCGCCGGAACGCTATGTCATGGTCGACGACGAGGGCGTCACCATCGAAGGAGTGGCCAAGCTGACGATGCACGGTAACGAGTCCGTCCTGACGGCGGAAAACGGCCTTACCATCAACGCCGACGTGCGCATCAACGGCAGCCTCACGTGGACGGGAACGGCACAGGGCGACGGCGGTCCGGCCCGTTTCTCCGGCGGACTCACGAACATGGGAGGGACGGTTGAGAGCAACGGCAAGGTGTTGGAAACTCATGTTCATACCGGGGTCGAGCCCGGTTCCGGCATATCCGGACAACCGCAGTGAGGTAAGCTTTATGCCTGATTTTCAGTACCAGCCCCCGACAGGCCCACTTTCCGGAAGCGAATTCGAGAGACAAACCACACGGTTCTTTCAGCAAGTGCAGGGAGCCGCAGACGCAGCACAGTCTACTGCGATAGTTGCACAAAACACGGCAAACGAGGCACTTGAGCGCGCTCAGGCATCAAAACTTGTCGACGGGAAGACCACGCAGGCCGACGCGGGCGGCGTGATCACCGTGAAGGACGTGGCGATTGGTGGGGATCTCGGGGATCTGGCGAGTGCGCGGGGGCAGATTGGTAATTCCAAAGCACAGGGGTCGCACAATTTTTCATCCGGGATGCTCAGTGAAAAACCGGGCATGTACACCGCAATGAAGTCTGGTTCCACAAACGTTCCGTTCACTGGGCCTTTTGCAGAAATGATTTTGGGTACGCCTACGTACAGAGGGTCCCTTTTGATAACTTCTGGACGTTCTAGTTTCCCCCGCGCCGCCATCAGTGCTATCGATATGACAGAGAGTGGAGGATTCAGCGGATACAAGCGCCTTATTACTGAACAGCAAGTAGGCGACGGCCTCACCGTCACCAACGGCATCATCTCCGTACCCGAGATGCAGGGTGCGACGGCATCTACCTCCGGAACCAGCGGCCTTGTTCCGCCCGCAGCCGCCGGGCAAGAAACCTACGTGCTCTGTGGCGATGGAGAATGGCGGGACATAGCGACGCTTGTCGCCGCTGCGCAGGCTCGGCTTGCAGATAAGGCAGCATCATGAATTTCCGAATGGTTTTGAACGTACGCGCGCTGTCCAATATTCGTGATGAAGTGCAATCATCTGCCGAAGTGGTAGATTCGGGGCTCCTGTCATTACGTCTTGATGAACAGTGGGATTTGACGCTCTCCGTGGGGGGCAATCTTGCTTCGGCAGGGGGAACTGTGCGCATTGTGCAGGATGTCGCATCGTATGTACGCACATTCCAAGGAGAACCGTACTACGTGCAGCAAGACGGAATTCCGTACTTCATGCGTGAGCTTGGGGCCCTCCCTCCCTCCGAGCTCGTGCGGGCACGCTCAAATGCCCGCGCGCTTGAGGTCCCCGGCGTAGCGCAGGCCAACACGCAGCTTTCCCGGCTTGACCGCCGCATTTTGACCGGAACAATCCGCATCACCACGGAAACGGGGGAAACCGCAGATGTCGCAGTCTAGCATCGATTTTACCGAAAACGGCCCGGTCGTACCCGACACAGCGACCGTCCGGGACGCTGTCGAAACTGATTGGCAGGCGGCATTCGACAATCGGCTGAACCCGGATCCGGCAACGCCGCAGGGACAGCTCATTACCTCAGAAACGGCCATCGTGCAGGACAAGAACAGCCAGCTTTTGTTCCTCTCGAACATGTTCAACCCCGAGACTGCGGAGGGTATCTATCAAGACGCGCTCGCCAAAATTTACTTTCTGACCCGGCAGGCCGCCCGTTCCACGGTCGTCCCCTGTACTTGTACGGGACTTCCCGGCACCGTCATCCCCGGCATCGGCAGCGAAGCCCCGGCGCTTGCAAAAGATGCGGACGGGAACATCTTGGTCTGTCAGACAGGCGGCACGATACCTCAATCCGGAAGCATTGTTTTGGAGTTTGCCTGTCAGGTTCCGGGGCCTATTGAAATCCGGCAGGGAACCGTGACTACGATTGTACGTACCATCCCCGGATGGGATACGATTACAAACGCCGATGGGATCACCGGGCAAAACGTCGAGAGCCGGGCCGCGTTCGAGTCCCGGCGCTACGCCAGCGTCGCGAAGAACGCCCGGAGCGTTGCCGCCGCCGTCTATGCCAACGTCGGCGATCTGGATGGCGTGCTTGATGTCTGTGTGCGCGAGAACAAAACCAGCGCACCGTTTGAAGTGCAGGGCGTCACGCTCAAGCCGCACTCAATCTATGTGGCGGTCGTCGGCAGCGCTCCGGATAGTGATATTGCTGAGGCCATTTACGCCCGTTGTTCAGCCGGATGTGATTACAACGGCAACACCAGCGTCACTGTGACTGATCCGGTAACCGGAGCGGTCGAAACAGTGCTCTTTGAGCGCCCGGAATCGCTCCAGGTGGGCATTCAGGTGACTATCCGCAAAAATGCCTCAATGCCGAGCAACGTCGAAGAACTCATCAAGTCCGCCGTTGTCGCCGAGTTCTACGGAGAAACCGCCGACGCCTGCGGGAATACGGGCCAGCGCGTTCATATCGGGGATACGGTATATGCTAGCCGCTTTTATTCCGCAGTGCTCGGAACGGGCGTCACCGACTTGGTGAGTATCGAAATCGCGGCGCCCGTCGGCGTCGGCGAAGGCTCCCCAACATGGGGCGACTACATCACCATCAATATAGATGAAGCCCCCACGCTCGTCTCCGATAACGTCACTGTAACTATTATCGAAACGAGGTCGGGCCGTGGATAACTGGCGCGAAACGATACTTTCGCAGTACGACAACTCGGAACGGCTGCTGGCGCTCATCGAATCGATGAATGCCGCCATTGCGCCCACGGCGGATATTGCGGCGTTCTATGAGTCCGTCTTTGACCCAGAAACGGCATTCGGATGGGGGCTTGACGTGTGGGGACGCATCGTCGCCATTCCGCGTACGCTTGAAGTAGAGGCGACGGACATCAAGCCGTTCGGTTTCTCCGGTTCAAACCTCAGCAACTTTGGGCACGGTCCTTTTGCATATGAGAGCAAATCGAACACGTTCATACTTCAAGATAACGCATATCATCTTTTGATCTGGATGAAAGCAGCTTCGAACATCACCGACGGCAGCCTCCTAGATTTGAACAAGATCGTTCATTGGCTTTTCTCGGATCGCGGTCATATTGCCGTCGTGCATGTCGGAACGATGAAAATACGCTACGTTATCGGCTTCAAGCTCCAGCCATACGAGCGTGCGCTTCTCCTGCGCGATGACGTTCCCCCAAAGCCTGCGGGCGTCGGCTATGACGTCTATCAAGTCATCCCGAAACATACCTTCGGTTTCGCCGGATCCGGCGGTCAGAATTTCAACAACGGCGTTTTTCAGCCGTATGGAGGCCCTGTAGATGCCTATTCCTTCGACTCCTAGCATCATGCCCAACGTCTTGGGATATGCAGCGGATACCGTGCAGATCCCTGAGACGACCCCGACAGGTCAAGGTATTCCTTCTTTCCGGGATCTCTTTCCGTTCATCACGCAGGTCGACCCGGACGCGGGCGGCGTCATGGTTGAAAGAGCGTGGATGAACGCGCTTTTCAACTTGCTTGGTCAACACGCCTTTTTCCAACAATCCGGATGCGTCTATCCGTGGCAAGCTACGCTGAACTATATCGCGGGCTCTCATGTCAAAGGAAGTGATGATGTCGAGTACATCGCGTTGCAACCTTCCGGGCCAGATGTATCGGGAACTGGAGCAAAAGACCCTGCACAGCAAGCAAACCGCGCGTACTGGGTTTCGCTTGCATCTTTTGTCTCCGGCGACTTTGTTCCAGATTCGCGGCGTGTTATCGCTGGAACCGGGCTCACTGGCGGCGGGCCGCTCTCAGCTGACGTAACGCTCACAGTGAAGCTGACAAATAGCGTGAACCTTACTGATTCGACGACGGCGGCGTCCGCCACTGCGGTGAAGACAGCTTATGACTTGGCGAGCAGCAAACAACCGAACCTTGGTTTTACACCTGTGCAGCAGGGCGGAGGATCAGGACAAGACAACTCAAAGATTTATATTGGTCACGGAACAAACGGACTTAAAGCTCAAATAGGAACTACAGACCTTGGGTACATAGTTACAACGGCTGCAGGAACAACCAAGGCCGCTAACTCGGCTAGCGCAGATCGTGCGCAGGTTGCGGGTTCCGCAGAAACTCTCTTTGTTACGGGTTGGGGAAACACAAAGTGGGGAAGCACTCCGTATGGGCAATCCCCCTTATACGTGTGGTGTTCGCCGACGGGCGGATCTGACATGGAGCCTTGTAGTCCCTCAGTTCTCTCTGCTGGTGCGGCAAACTGGTGCACGTACACTCCTAATGTTGCTGTTGGTGATAATTCCGCAGTGCCTCAAGGAGGAACGTGGAAGTATTTTTCTTGGGGATACGATGCTGCCACTAACGGTGTTGTTGCAGGTGGAACCAACATCCCTAATAAGTTCATTGCTATCAGAGTATCATAAGGGGAAAATATGGATTACGAACAAATCATCCACCGAACCGTTGATGATTCCTATGTCATCACGAAAAACGGCTTCCCGTATCATGTTTACCCTTATGCCGCCGAGTTCGCAGAGGAATGGGATGCCGTGTTCGCCTACGCCGAAGCTCATCCGGAATGCGTGACCGAGGAGCAGCCCTATGTCCCTCCCGTACCAACAACCGAAGAACTCGCTGCTAGCGTACGTGTAAAACGCGATAGACGTATCGCTGAAACTGATTACCTTGTCATACCGGACTATCCGATTTCACAAGACAAGCTTGAAGAGATCAAGGTCTATCGGCAAGCGCTCCGCGATTTGCCGCAACAGCCTGGATTTCCGTGGAATGGACCGGATGACCCGGCCTGTCCGTGGCCCGTGGAACCATAGCCATTGCAAAAATCGTAGGCATGGCTAGACTCTTTAGAAAAAAGGAGGAAGTCCATGCCGCTACCCATGCCCGAAGAAGAGGAAAACTTGCGGTGCCCACATGGTGAGCGGGTTCAAGCCCTAATGCTGTGTTCACTCGACTGTGCCGTGTCGGGTGCTCATCCCGACAGGAAAGCGAAAGCAGATGGACGGTTCATCATCACGCCGTGGTGGTGCCTGAACAAATGCAGGTGGCTGCCTGAGCACCGAGATGAGATCCGATTCGTGGCGAAAAAGCCGGATTGAAGACACAAAAAATCCCCCTCCCATGTTCTGCCCCTGATGAGGCATATTATGAGAGGGGGATTTTCTATACGTGATTCTATGCGTGATTTACTTTGTGTAGATGTTTGGTGTATACCAGTTTGTACCGTAATATCCTTTGTTTTTAGCTAAATGCGTATGTATAGATACCCATGCACAAGATTGGAAATCGTGTGTACTCAAAAGGTACCGGGAGTTCGAATCTCCCCCTCTCCGCCATAAATTTCAAGGGCTTACTGAGTTTCAGTAAGCCCTTTTTTCGTGCCTTAATCGTCGTCATGCGTGATTCCATGCGTGATGTCCTCAAAAATGCCCGCGGCTTCCCTGTCGACACCAAGGTCATGCAGATAGATCTCAGTGGTGCGGATGTTCATGTGCCCGAGCACCTTTTGTGCCCGGCGTGGGTCTTTGAGATGGGTAGCCATGAAGTGGCGTAGGCTGTGGGCCGCAAAGAACGGTATGCCCGCCTTCTCGCAAAGGCGTTTCATAAGGTACTTGATGCGCGGCGTGGTGCGCGGGTAGGGGAGGCCCGTTCCGGGGGCTTCAAAAACGAACCGCTCATTTTCGCGCAAGGCATAGAGACGGAACAACACCCCGTACAGAGTAGGGCTTATGGCAATCGTGCGTGATTCCCGGTTTCCGCCCCGGCGTTTGCTTGTCCACAGCCGGACGGTCCTGTTTTCCAGATCGACACTTCCCACGCCATTTCGCGGACTTCGGGAATGCGCCCCGCCGTGTGGAGAAGGCAGAGCAGGAAATCCCGCTCGAATCCTGTAGCGCAGGACATGAGCTTTGCAACGTCACCTTTCGGTGGAATGTATTTCACAGCCTACACTGTGGCGAAAGGCTCAGTCTGGCGCGCAATATTGACCGGAACGTATCCGGACCGGGAGATCCGCACGTTCGACAAGCAGGAATCCGAGGCCCGCGCCTATGCCGCCGACGCCACGGCTTCGACTCCGCTCCTTTCCGCGCTGGCGCAGGCTCGGGGCATCCCTCTGTCCGAACTTGTGGAGAGGGTACTCGCCAAGGCCGACGCCTTTGCCGTGGCTTCCGGCTCCATCATCGGACAGCGGCAGGCGCTGGAAGATCGGCTTGATGCTTGTACGACGCTGGAAGAGGTGCAGGGGATCACCCTTGTTATCTCCATGCTGGGCGGGGAAACCGCATGACCTACGGAAAGCGAACGTTGATCGCCGTCGACCAGCTCATCAATACGCTCCTCGGCGGCTGGCCGGATGAAACCCTGTCCTCGCGCTGTTACCGTTGGGCGCGGGACGGGGTGAGGGCATGGCCTTGCAAGCTCGTGGATGGTCTGTTCTTCTGGCAGAGGGAACACTGCAAAAGCAGTTATGAGAGCGAGAGGGAGGGCAGGCAGTCGCCGTCGGAGTTGCGGCGTAAAGCCCCAGTGAAAAATCTCTAGGGCTTTGCATATGGCATATCAATGTGCAAAAAAGGAGTCTGGCGGATTATCCGCATTAATGAATTACCGTAGTCGGACAAACTCGAAGCGCATGACAAGGAGCTCACAGCCCTCAAGGCGGACGTGAGTTCGCTCAAGGGAAAAAGCGGCTCCTGAATTCATCAGGATGATACAGTTCTCTCTGAAACTGGATAGAAAAGGAGGCTCCCTGGGAGCCTCCCAATGAAACGGATAAAGTGTCTATCAGCGTGAAAAAGGTAAAGTCAAAGGTATATTATAACTATTTGAGTTTAAAAAATTTTGAATTGCTGGTGTGCGCGGACTCAGGCCGTCTGTGGCTTTGGGAAGTTCAACCCGCCGATAAGTGGCATGAGCCAGAGGAACAACATGTACGGGATGCTGTCTGGTCCGGCGTCGAGGATGGAAAGAGGCAGGGACAGAGCGATGTTCCACGGAATGAGAGCGGAGATGAGGATGACCGTATTTTCCAGACGGAGAGCCAGGATTGTTCGGGCCTGTTCTCCAGTGTAGAGACGATTCTGAATCTGAGCGCTAAGGAGGATGGCGAGAGTCTGGTTGCAGGCCGCTGCTGACACGGTCGTACTGACGATGAGGTTCGTCACGTAGCCGCCGACCGTATGGAAAAGGAAGGTGACGCCACGTTCGACTTCCACGAGTAGTTTTGCGCCTTCAAAGATACCCGCGAACGCCGAGGAAAAAAAGACGATAAGTATGGAGTTGATGATGGAAATCCAGCCGCCGCCCGTGAAGAGATAGCCGATCAGGTTATCGGCGGGAGCCTCATAACCGACGACAAGGGCTCTGAGCATATCTATGGCGGGCATGTCCTGTACGCTCAGGGCGATGACGATGGCCGTCAGCGTGCTGTACAGCATGGCGTTCTTGATGCGGATGCGTAGTAGGCCGCCCGCAAGGACCAGCAGAGCGGGGAGGGCCGTGATCGGGTGCAGCCGGAATAGCTCCGCTATCCGCGCACTGAATTGTTCCTCAGTCGCGTCGAGAGGGTGGAGTAGGGACAGCCAAGCATAGCCAGCCAGCGCCAGCAGCAAGGGCAGGGCGGAACTCTTCGCCATGTTCTTTAGATTGACGTAAACATCTGTGCGCGTGATGCTGGCGACGAGGTGCGCGCTGGACGACATGGGCGAGCAGCGATCTCCGAAGTAGGCCCCCGCAACGATAGCCCCGGCTGCGAGGGCCGGATCCATGCCCCCAGCCTTGGCGATGACCATCAGGGCGATGCCGATGACGCCTACCGTCCCGATGGCCGTGCCGAGCAGTACCGAAAAGGCCAGTGGCAGCAGAAAACAGCCTACAAGGAAGGCTCCGGGCGACAGCATTTGCAGGCCGTGATGGACGAGGAAGCCGATGGTGCCCGCTGCCCTCCACGCAGCGGTTAGAGCTCCGATGTGGAAGAAGACCTCGACCACGATGAGCGACTGCTTCGCTCCGGTGTATCCCATGCGGAGAATCGTCCCAATCGCGTATCCACGACTCCACGCAACGAAGCCGACGCTGAGCAGCCCCCAAAGCAGGGGGTACAGGATGAAGACGCCGTACACGACACTGCCGCACAGCGCGAGGAAGAAAAGCACAAAAACAGCGGCAAGCAGCATGGTTGTTCCTTTTGCTTCGGTCGGCTTGGCGCGAAGGTGGATGATGTGGGAAGAGCCCCAAAGGATGTGCGCGCGAAGCAGGAAACCCCGGCGGCGGGAGGAGGAAGCCCGCCGCCGGGGGACGGTCAGGCGCGGGCCAGCACAAGGTTGGCGCTGAAAGCCTGCCGTATGGCGTTGGAATCGCCGCCTGCCGCGATGAACCGGAAGCCAAGCTCCCGCACAAGACGGATATGCTCCGGCGTCTGCACGAGGATACCGCTTGCCTTGCCGTGCAGGGATGCCGCGGCTACCACCCGGCGGAGCGTTTCCACAAAGGCTGGGTCGGAGAACTGCCGGGGCATGTCCATGCCGGCGCTCAGATCGAGCGGGCCGACGAACAGGACATCCACCCCCGGCACGGCGGCGATGGCTGCGGCGTTTTCCACGGCTTCGCGGGATTCGATCTGCGCCACGCAGAGCAGGGAACGCACGGTGTTTTCCCGATATTCTCCAAAAAAGGCTCCGAAGCCCGCGCACCGAGTCCCGGCCGCAAGCCCGCGTTCGCCAAGTGGAGCATACTGCATGAAAGCCACGGCCTCCCGCGCCTCTTCCGCATTCTGAATATACGGGAACATAATGCCCCCGGCCCCCAGATCCAGCGCCCGTTTGGTAAGGATACGATCCCTCCATGCGATGCGCACAATGGGAACAGTGGGGTACTTCCCGAGGGCGTGCAGCTGGTGCAGCAGAGTAATGTTGTCGCCCGGCCCGTGTTCCTGATCGAGGAGAACCCAGTCGTATCCGGTGATGCCCGCCAGTTCCGCCGAGAGCGGCGAGCCGAGGTTGCACCATGTCCCGATGACCCGTTCCTGTGCATATAATCTGTCTTTGAGCATTTCCATGATGTCTCCGAGAGTTTAGTTACAGGGTGCCAAGGAAACGTTGGATTCTGTTCATGGCTTCGGTAAGATTGGTTTCCGAGGACGCGATGGAAAGCCGGATGTAGGGTGCTCCCGTTTCCCCAAAGGCTGCGCCGGGCATGGTGGCAACCTTTTCTTCCTGAAGGAATCGGTCCGCAAAGGTCGTGCCGTCCAGCCCCGTCCCCGATACGTCGATGTAGGTGTACAGGCCGCCGCGCGGAGGCACGCATGACAGCTGAGTCATGGAGGACAGCCGTTGCAGCACGATGTCTGTTCGCCGTTCGTAGGCGGCGCGCATGTCCTCGACGCATTGCTGCGACCCCCGGAGCGCGGCGACCGCCCCGTATTGGCCAAAAGAACAGCACGTCGCGCCGAGCTGCTGGTGCACGCGCAGCATTGCGCCAATGCGTTCACTGGATGCGATCACGTAGCCGAGCCGCCAGCCTGTCATGGAGTAGGTTTTTGAAAAACTGTTGATGGTAATGGTCGAATCGGCCATGCCGTCCAGCGCGGCGATGGAATAGTGCTTGGCGTCGCCGAACAGGATGCGGTGATACACTTCGTCCGCGACGACGATAAGCCCCTTTTCCCGTGCTAGTGCCGCCAGCGCTTCGATCTCCTGTCGGGTGAAAACTCCTCCGACCGGATTACTTGGTGAATTGAGCAGGATCATCCGTGTCCGGGGAGTGATGCGGGATCGGATCTGCTCAAGGTCAAGGCAGAACCGTCCCTCCTTAATCAGCGAAAAACGCTTGATAGTCACGCCGATGAGGAGCGGGGCGTGGAAATAAGTTACCCAGCCGGGATCGCCGATTAATATTTCATCTCCATGGTTGAGAAAGGCGGCGTAGGCCAGATACAGCCCTTCCGTTCCCCCGGCAGTTATCAAAATGTTCGCGTTGGGATCGATGCGCTGGCCAGTGTCGTGTTCCCACGTGTCCGCAATGGCTTCTCGTAGGGGCTGGATGCCGAAGTGGGACACATAATGAACCTTACCCTCATCGAGCGCCTTTTTAGCGGCTTCCTTGATGTGTTCCGGTGTGTCGAAATCCGGCCTACCCAGTTCCAGACGGATCACGTCGTATCCCTGTTCCCCCAGCGTAGTGGCCTGATTGGCGATGGACCAGAGTTGTGAGCAGGGGATGTTCTGAAGAGTAGCTGCTTCTTGCATCATTGCGGACTCCATGAGGATACAAAATAAATATATCTTGTATACAAGTAAGAAGATAAAAAACAGTCTCACCGTCGGGTCACGTGCCGCCCGCGTCGTTTGGGATCAGGCGTGGAAGACTTCGGGGACCCGGAATTTCCAGTGTACGTCTCTCAGGTAGTCGGCCGAGGAGACGGGATTGCCCTCTCTAAGAAGGCGGATAAATTCGGCGTGCCCGGCGCAGTTGTTGCTTTGGAACTTCTGGCCGTAGTTGATGCCTGAGAAATCGTAGATGCGCTGGTATAATCGGCCGAGGTAATTCTTGATTTCGGTGTTTTCTGAAAGATTGATATAGGCGAAATGAAACTCGTGGTTGAGCTCGTAGTGCCGCGCGTAGTCAGTACAGGCGGCTATCTCGCCGTTGATACGCTCCAGCGTGCGGATGAAGTTCTCGTCGATTTTGGACCACACGCTCATGATGATGGACGACTCCAGCGCGCCGATCGCCTCATACAGGTTGTAGGTGTCCTGAAGGGTCAGGGGCTTGATGTAGATTCCGCGCTTCGGAAGAATTTGCACGAACCCCTCGGCTTCGAGGACAATAAGCGCTTCGCGAAGCGGCGTCCTGCTGACGCCGAGCTTTTGCGAGATCAGGTTGAGATTGACGAATTCGCCGGGTTTGAACTGCTTTTCCCTGATCTGCGTCCACAGATAGTCGTATACTACATCGCGTAACATGCTCGTCCTGTGACCTTGGGCGTGTGCCGGAGTTTACTGGTTCCGGGAAGGCGTTCCCGGCGGGGGATTACTTTTTGATGACGCGGGCGATGATCTTCCCGTAATGATCATATTCTTCCCTGACCATCTTTTCCGTGTCCTTCGGGCCCATGTACGCTGGCTTCATGCACAGCTTGTCCAACCGGGCGAGATAGTCGGGATCGGATGACAGTTCCGCGATAGCCCGGCTCATGGCGTCAATGTATTCCTGAGGCGTGCCCTTCGGGGCCGTCAGCACGTGCCAGTGGGTATAGACGATGAACTTGCCCAGCTGGGCCGAGGTCGGCACTTCGGGGATTTCAGATATTTTTTTCAGGTCGTACACGAGCAGGGGCTTGACGCCATATTGCCGCACCACGCTCATGGGCGCCGTGGATATCTGCACATGCCCGCCCGCCATGCTCTGCATCGCGTCGGCATCGTTATGAAAGGCAACATGCTGCACGGACGCGCCATACTGGAAGAAGAGGTCTTCCATAGCGATATGGGGCTGCGTACCCGCACCAGAAGATGCGTAACGGTATTTCTTTGGATTGGCAAGGATGTCCTTCATCATGGCCTCGAAGCTGTTCCAGGGCGCATTGGCGGCGACAAACAGCACATACGGGGCGTTGATGATCCGTGCCACATACGCGAACTGATCGACCTGGGAGGGTAGCCCGCGCAGGTGCGGCTGCATGACCAGCGGGCCGAGCGGGATGTAGCCGAAGGTATACCCATCGGGCCGGGCGTCGATGGCGGCCTGTGTTCCAGGAAGTCCACCCGCGCCGGTGATATTTTTGACGATAATCGGCTGATTGAGTTTCTTTTCGAGCGAACCGGCCAGCACACGGGCCTGAATGTCCGTGGAACCGCCCGCGCCATAGGGGCAGATGAAGGTGATGGGCTTTTCGGGGTATTTCGCCCAGCTTAGGGAGGGAAGCAGCAGGGCCATGCCCGCGAGCAGACCAAACAGCGTGCAGATGAACCGTTTCATAATCAAACTCCTTTGGTGTGGGTAGGGATAATAAGGCTATTCCTCTGACGACGCGGCGTCGGGCGTTGCGGCATCACCTCCTTTTCTGCAAAGCGCGGAATAGATGGGACTCAGGAGAATAAACGCCGTGATGACGAGAAGCCCCGTCCCCACGGGATTTTGGGAAAAGTACTCCAGCCAGGACAGTTCGCCCTTGAAGAGGAAGACCTGCCCGAGTCGGTATTCGAACTGGGGGCCGAGCACGAACCCGATGAGCATCGCCGCTGCGGGGAAATCCCACAGCCGCATGGCGAAGCCGACCAGCCCCATGACGATGGCGACGGAGAGGTCGAAGGAGAGGTTGCGGCTGATGAAGGCCCCCAGCAGGGAAAGCAGCAAGATGAAGCCAATGAATAACGGGCTCGGGATCCGCATCAACGTCCCGAAGAGGCGGACGGTCAGGATAGCGGACGGGATAAGCATGAGGTTGGCGATGACCAACGTGATAAAGGAAGCGTAGACCACGTCCGGGAAATCCACCATCAGGCGTACGCCGGGAGTAAGGTTGTGGATGGCGAAGGTCGCCAGCAGCAGGGCGAGGGTCGCGTCGCCGGGGATGCCGAGGGCCAGAGTGGGCACCAGTGCCCCGCCGGTCACGGCGTTGTTCGCGGATTCGGCGGCGATGAGGCCGTCTGGTTCACCCTTGCCGAAATTCGCTCCGTTTTTAGAGCTGCGCTTGGCCGACGCGTAACTGATGAAGGTCGCCGCCGTCGGCCCCGTCCCAGGCAGGATGCCGATCAGGATGCCTATGCCGCTCGAGCGGAGCAGCCCTACGAAGCGCCCTTTCCATTCCGAGAGGCGAGGAAAGACGATGGTGCGGCAGTCGATGGGAACCGCTTTGACGGAGGAGCGTTCCTCGTAAATCCGGTAAAAGACCTCGGCCAGCGGGAAGACGCCCACCACCAGCGGCAGCATGTCGATGCCGGTTTCCATACCCCGGTTCCCGAACGTGAACCGCATCATGCCGCTGACCGGCTCATTGCCCACGGTTGCCAGCAGAAGCCCGAAGACACCCATCATGAGCCCTTTGATCTGGTTCCCCTGCGAGAGTGTGGCGATGCAGGCTAGGCCAAGGCAGATCAGGGCGCAGATTTCCAACGGGCCGCCGTAGCGGATTGACAGGGCCGCCATCTGGGGCGTGGCAACGATCAAGACGACGCACGAGGCGAGACCGCCCGTGACCGAGGCCACCGTCACCCACCCGAGGGCTTGCCCCGCCTGCCCGCGCTTGGACATCGGGTAGCCGTCCATTCCAGTGGCGGCGGATTGCGGGGTGCCCGGTGTGTTAATGAGCACGGCGGAAATCGATCCCCCGAAGACGGATCCGCAATAGACGGCCAGCAGCAGGGCTATGGCCGGTACATTTTCCATATGCAGGGTGAAGGGCAGACACATGGTCAGGGCTACGACGGTGCCGAGCCCCGGCAGCGCGCCGATGATGGTTCCGTAAAAAGCTCCGATGAACACGATGAGCAGCGTTTCGGCATTAATGGACATCTGAAAGGCGGCGAGAATAGAATCAACCATTGTGCATCCTCTCTGCGCTTGGGTGTCGGAAAAGCGGAAATCAGAAAAAGAGCAACGTCCCGGAGGGAAGCGGGAGGCCGATCAGCTTTTGGAAGATGAACCAGAGGAAGAAGGATGCCCCTGCGGCGATCAGTGTGAGCCTGATCGGGTAACGATAATGGAGGATGAGGAATACGGCGCAGAGCAGCAGGAAGCTCGCAACCGGGAAACCGAGGAGAGGCAGCAGGATCGTAAATCCTACCAACACCGCCGTAATGAGCAGGATGGTAGGCAGCGCCTTGAACAGGCTCGGTATGTCCACGGCAACGCGTCGCGCGAACACGTGCAGGCCGGAAAGGACAATCCAGATACCGAGGAGTATCCTCGGATAGGTCATGGGATAGAGCGCCCCTTCATTGAGGTAGACCTCCTTTGTCGTGTAGCTGTCGTACAGTAAGAACACGGCGGCGAGAATAAACCCCACCGAGACAACGATGCCTTTTCGCGATACGTCCATAACCGGCTCCTTTAGGTGATAAAGTCCTTGTATGGGGGAGCCTCCGGTTCTTGGCCATCCGATCCCCCTCAGTCTGTATCTCTGCGAGTGTGCCGTACGTGTGTGGATGCGTTATCTATAGGAAGTCACGTATACTTTTTTATTTATACATCTTGTATACAAGATATATAGAACATATATAGCTGTCAAGCTCCCCTCAT